>Ga0210386_10000786_pt1 | contig 29305 bp, 26 predicted proteins | sample IncBWH32OmetaG_FD_160091 | JGI IMG/M metagenome (GOLD analysis project Ga0210386, IMG submission 160091) | Forest soil microbial communities from Barre Woods Harvard Forest LTER site, Petersham, Massachusetts, United States - Inc-BW-H-32-O ...
CGTCCAAAGCTAGGCTACGGGCGGCCTTCTGAGCGCTCATCGCAAACACAAGGAAGAGCTTCCAGTACTTGGAGGTTCTTGTGCGGATTCTTTGCTCATAAAGTTGTTTTACTTCTCCGGCGGATCGCAATCCCGCCTCTCATTATTTACCATACCCCCCTAGGATATTGTCAAGGAGAATTAATGTCGCATCTCGATAAGGAATAGCCAAAGTTCGTTGCCGCCGATTGGCCATCATTGCGGCAATGAATGTCAAGCAGTGAAATTTAGCGCCACGGCTCCATCAGACGGTCTTTGAATTCACGGGGCAGTTCCAGCAGACGGCCGGCGTCGACGCAACATACCGCCCACTCAACGAGGGAGCGGTATTGGTTGAAGTTGGTGATGTTGCCTAGCCATTGAGAACCCGCCTCGGAAGTCACGACCACAACATTGGGACGGTCGCATGGGCCAACGCAGCCGCTGACCGTGAGCTGGAAGCGCTTCAGCAGACCGCGTCTCCGCCACTCGTCTTTTAGCCACTCCGCCGGGACCTCCGGGCGGTCCTTGTGGGTTGCTCCACAGCAGCAGCCCTGGCAGACGATCATTTGACCTATCACTCGTCGTTTCGTTTCCAGCACGGTTTAGCTCCTTAATGGACTTTCCATATTATAGTATAGGGGAGTATATTAAGCTTATTGAGGAGGATTATTTTGTCTCACACCACGAAAAACAAGGCGAAGATGCTCTCGCGCGCCCGCCGAATTAAGGGCCAAGTCGAAGCTATTGAAAGGGCGCTTGAGGGAGACAGCGAATGCGAGGACATCCTGCAGTTGGTCGCCTCGTGTCGCGGCGCGCTCAATGGGCTGATGGCGGAGCTAATTGAAGGCCACGTGCGATTCCATGTGCTCGACCCGGCTCAGAAAACCCTCCCATCGCAGCTTGAGGCGGCGGATGAGTTGATCGCCGTGGTCAAACGCTATTTCAACTAGATCTGGAGACGCCATGAAGGGCATCGTCGAGAACGAGACACAGGACCATGAACAACAAACGACAGTCTCCGTTCATGCACCTCATGAAGAGGGCAATACTGAACAGGGGCATAAAGAGGGCCATGAGCATGGCGTCGAACTTGCCGAGGTTCTACGCGTCGTTTTCGTAGCGCTCGCGGCGGCTGCAGTCTGGTTCCACGTATGGGAGCCGTTTCACAAGGTAAGTGTGATTGGACTGGCGGCAACGCTGATTGGCGGCTACCCCATTTTCAAAGAGGCATTCGAGAACATCGTCGAGCGCCGCATGACGATGGAGCTTTCGATGACCATTGCGCTGGTCTCCGCGCTGGCGATCGGCGAGTTCTTTACTGCGCTGGTGATCACGGCATTTGTGCTAGCCGCGGAAATCCTCGAAGGACTGACCGTTGGCCGTGGACGGCGTGCCATTCAGGACATGCTGGATTTTCTGCCGCAGACGGCGAGCGTCTTACGCGACGGCCAGATTGTCGAAGTGCCCACACAGACGATGCTTCCCGGAGAGATTGTCGTGATTCGCCCCGGCAGCCGGATTCCCGTCGATGGCCAAGTGGTGAGCGGCCACTCGTTCGTGGAGCAGGCGGCGATTACAGGCGAGCCGATGCCGAGCGAAAAGACAACTGGCAGCGAAGTATACGCAGGGACCATCAACCAGGCCGGAAGTCTCCAGGTTCGCGCTGACCGTTTAGGAAAAGAAACTACCTTCGGCAAGATCATTGAAGCGGTCGAGAGGGCCGAGCATTCGCGCGCGCCGATTCAGAAGACGGCGGACCGGCTGGCTGGCTATCTGGTTTACTTCGCTCTTGCCGCGGCCGTGCTCACGTTCCTCATTACGCACAACATCCGCTCTACGATCTCGGTCATCATAGTGGCTGGAGCTTGCGGCATCGCCGCTGGCACTCCACTGGCAATTCTGGGAGCGATTGGGCGTGCGGCACGGCAAGGCTCAGTCATTAAGGGCGGTATATTTCTTGAAGCCCTGGGACGCCTCGATACGGTCTTTCTGGACAAGACCGGAACCATCACCTTTGGGGAACCGACGGTCGCCAAGGTACGGCCGGAGCCAGGCATATCCGAGCATGTGCTGGTCCAGGCGGCGGCAAGCGCGGAGCATGGTTCCGAGCATCCGCTGGGACGTGCCATCGTGCGCTATGCGGAAGAGGCGAAGGTCCCCATCTACGAACCCAGCGATTTCCGCTATGAGGTTGGGCGCGGCATCGTCGCCCAAGTGCAGGGTGGGCGGATTGCAGTGGGCAATCGTGCGCATCTCCTCTCCCTTGGCATTGAAGTGCCCGCTCAAATCCCAGCATTTGCCGGAACTCCCGTTCTTGTAGCAAGCGGAGATCGATACTATGGGGCCATCTCCGTCGAGGATCAGGTGCGCCCCGGGGCGGCAACTGCGGTCAAGGCGCTGGAAGCGATGAAGACCCGCGTGATTCTCCTTACCGGCGATACGCAGTCCGCTGCCGAAGCGGTTGCGGACCAGATGGGAATTATTCATTTTCATGCTGACCTTCTGCCACAGCAGAAGGCGGTTGAGGTAGCGGCGCATACCAAGCAGGGGCGAATGGTGGCCATGCTCGGAGACGGTATCAACGATGCTCCCGCGCTTATTGAAGCCACGGTCGGAGTGGCGATGGGCAGCGGAACAGATGTCGCCCGCGAAAGCGCAGATGTCGTGTTGATTGGAAACGATCTTGAAAAGTTCGTAGAGACAGTTCGCATCGCGCGGCGCTGCCGTGCGATCATTTTCCAGAATTTCTACGGCACATTTATCGTGGATGCGATCGGCATCGGGTTGGCCGCGGCCGGACTACTCAATCCACTGCTTGCAGCATTCATTCATGTTGCGTCGGAGCTGACGTTTATTCTGAATTCGACGCGACTGCTGCCATCCAGGCGCGCAGAGGCAATCTCCCACCGAATGGTTGCTGCTCCCGTCACTCATCATTTCAGATAAGCACGCACCAAGTCGATGAGATCTTCTGCCAACTCTTGGGAGGGCGCCGATCCGTTTTCGGGAGTCATCATGTGGAGACGGATATGATCCTCGAGTACTTCTCCCATCAGGCTATTGATGCCACCGCGCACATTCGCCAGCAACATGAGAACGTCCGCGCAGTTGTCGGCGCTCGTGAGAGAACGCTCGATCGCGTCGACCTGTCCGCGAATGCGTTTTATACGAGCAATCAGTTTTTGTTTTTCCTTGTCGATGTGAGGCATTCTGCTGTATATCCTATAGGGGTATATTATAAGTCCTGGCGTGGTTGGATGCCTGACAAGGGCTCCAACACCGTATCGCCAATCCAATTCAACTAGTTATGAGCAGTGTCATTGAGGAGAGCACCACTCCTCAACTGTAGAGATCATACGCAATTCAGGGGCTTGGGGTCGCGTTTGTGAATTGCTGGCTGAAGTAGCAAAGTTCCCCTTTCCTGGACATGCGCAGTGGCAAATGCAGCGGATTTGTAACAGTCCTGTAAACCGATCTGTGTAGTTCTTGTGTTCTTACCCGTAACGATGAAGGGTCAACGAAGTTGTCGCTAGTCCCCAGCCGACTTGATGGCTCGATGGCTCAGGTTCGCGGGAACACGTCTCCGCACAAATGGGTTGTACAGTTGTGCGGATGAACGCCATAGCAATGATCAGCGGGAGGATTCATGCGGTGGGTCGTTAGAAATATATGCTTCGGGTTGTTCATAGCCACGGCGTTGGCGAAGAGCGGCTTCGCTCAAAAAGCGATGACCTGGCAGGAGGTTCGAGACAAATTCGAGGCGGCGAATCCGACGCTACAAGCGGGACAAATCGGCATCGACGAGTTTCGCGCCCAGGAGACCACAGCTTATCTGCGACCGAATCCGACTGCCACTCTTTTGACCGACCAGCTTTATCCGTTCTACACGAACGCTTTTTCAGGAACGAAGGGAACTGCCGCCAACATAGGTTATCGCCCCTTTGAAAACTCGCTGGTGGAGGGAACTCTCGCCTACCTGCATGAACGTCAGCACAAACGAGAATTGCGTTTGGAGAGTGCGCAGGGCGCGACCAAGATCGCTGTGTCCAGTCAGGCGGATCTGGATCGAACTCTCATTTTCAACCTTCGGTCGGCTTTCGTTCAGACACTTCAGGAAAAAGCCATTCTCGACTTGGCGAAGGAAAATCTTGCGTATTACGACCATGTGCTGGACGTCAATCGGGACCGCTACAACACGGGTGCGATTGCTAAGGTGGATTTGGCACGTTTGGAACTGCAGCGCGTTCAGTACGAATCCGATTTACAGACGGCGGAAGTGAATCTGCGGATTGCGAAGATCCTACTTCTTGCCCTCTTGAACGATCAGACACCGGTTGAGCAATTTGAAGTTACAGGGCCCTTCGACTTTTCAGCGCAACTTGCTCCTCTCAGCGACATTCGCCAGATAGCTCTGGACACACGGCCTGACTTGAAGGCTGCGCTACAAGCCGTGGACAAGGCCAAGACCGATCATCGGCTTGCCGAAGCCAACGGATCGACCGATCCAACTCTTTCTGTAGATGCTGGCAACAACCCGCCGCTTGATCCATACGTCGGATTTGGAATCAGCATTCCGTTGCGCATCTTCGATCGGAACCAGGGCGAGAAGCAGCGGACACAACTGGACATCGGTCGCAACGAGAGACTAATGGAGGCCACACGGACCCAGGTCTTCAGCGACGTGGACTCAGCTTATGCCACCGTTAAGAGCACGGTGGTTCTTCTTCAACCGTATAAAGATAAGTATTTGCAGCAGGCATCTGACGTCCGCGACACGATTGCGTTTTCCTACCAACATGGGGCGGCCTCGCTTCTGGATTTTCTGAATGCGCAGGCCGATTACCGAAGCGTACAGGTTAACTACCTGAACCTGGTTGCTTCCTATCTGAACGCGGCAAGCCAGTTGAATCTTGCTGCGGGACGCGAGGTCATTCCATGAATCGCAGAGACTTTGCAGCATTGGCCTTATCTCTGGCATTGGGCATGCTTGGCGTCGGGTGTAGCGGCGGCAAGAGCGATCCGCAGGCGGAAGCGCCGCCTCCACTGAAGGTTCAAAGCGTGGAGGATCGCAATGTCTTTCATGTGGATCGGCCGGAACGCTTCCAGCTAACACATGCGGTGGAGCATGTTGCTGCGCCAGAGCTAAGGGTTACCGGCACGGTGAATCCTGATATTTCCAGAACTGTTCCGGTGATCTCTTTGGCTAGCGGTCGCATAGTGGAAATTAAGGCACGTCTGGGAGACACCGTTAAGAAGGGTCAACTGTTGCTGCGGGTGCAAAGTGCAGACATTTCCGGAGCCTATTCCGACTACCGGAAAGCTGTGGCCGATGAAAAGCTGGCCAGCATCCAGTTGGAGCGATCGAAGCTGCTTTATGACAGAGGGGCAATCGCACTCAACGATCTACAGATCGCGCAAGACACAGAGGACAAGGCCAAGGTTGATGTAGAAACGACCGCGGAAAAACTTCGCTTGCTCGGCAATACCAGCTTGGATCAGCCGTCCGGCATTGTCGATATTCATGCTCCAATATCAGGCGTGATCACCGACCAGCAAGTTACGAATGCGGCTGGCGTCCAAGGTCTGTCTTCACCGAATCCTTTCACTATTTCGGATCTGACCTACGTCTGGATCCTGTGCGACGTATACGAGAACGATCTCGGAAATGTGCACCTTGGTGAAAATGCCGATATCCGCCTGAACGCCTATCCCAATCAGGTATTCAGCGGCACAATCAGCAACGTTGGCCCTGTCCTCGATCCCAATATTCGCACCGCTAAGGTACGCATCGAAGTCCACAATCCAGGCCTGATGCGTCCAGGCATGTTCGTGACGGCGACGTTTCATGGCCGGCAAAAGGAGACCCGCGCCGCCGTTCCGGCTACCGCGATCCTGCATTTACACGATCGCGACTGGGTCTACTTGCCTGAGAGTGGCAGCCAATTTCGACGAGTACAGGTAGTTGGCGGTGACATGCTCCCTAACAACATGCAGGAAATCGTTTCGGGAATATCGCCCGGGCAGCAAATTGTCGCGAACGCGCTTGAATTCCAGAACACGGTGGAACAGTAATGATCCGCGCGCTCGTCGATTTCGCCTTAAACAACCGCTTCGTTGTTTTGAGTATGGCGGTTCTTCTTTTCATCTGGGGCATCATCTCGTTTCACAAGCTGCCTGTGGAAGCCTATCCCGACGTTGCCAATGTATGGGTCCAGGTCATCACGCAATGGCCCGGGCGAGCTGCCGAGGAGGTCGAGCAGCAGGTCACCATTCCCATCGAAATCCAGATGAACGGCATTCCCCATCTTCAACATGTGCGGTCAGCTTCGCTGGCTGGGCTGTCAGTGGTCAATCTGATCTTCGACGATGATTCCGATAACGACTGGGACCGCCAGAAGGTGTTGGAGCGGATTTCGATGGTCACGCTCCCACCTAATGTTGCGGCGCAGATTGGTCCCGATTTCAGCCCAATTGGATCCGTCTATTGGTACACCCTGAAGAGCACCAATCCGGCATATGACGTCATGGAGCTCAAATCCATCCAGGATTGGGTCATCAGCAAGTACGTAAAGTCCGTGCCGGATGTGGTGGACGATTCATCCTTCGGCGGGATTACGCGTGAATACCAGGTTCGCCTCGACCCGGACAAGTTGGTCTCATACGGTTTGAGCCTCGCGCAGGTTGAGCAACAACTCACTAACGCCAATGCGAACGCAGGCGGGAGTTTTATCGAGGAAGGCTCGCAGCAGATCAACGTTCGGGCCGTAGGTTTGGTCAAGACCACAGACGACATCGAAAAGACGGTGATCAAAACGCAAAGCGGCACCGCGCTGCACGTGAAGGATATCGCGGTGGTCACGCAGGGGCCGAAGATTCGCCTCGGACAGATCGGAAAAGCTATCCATCGATCGGACGGCGTGGTCCTTGACGATAACGATGTTGTGGAAGGTATTGTGTTTCTCCGCAAGGGGGCCGACACGGAAACCATGCTCAAGGCCCTTCATGTCATGGTCCAACGCCTCAACGATCATATTCTTCCCCCGGGAGTGAAGATCGTTCCTTATCTGGATCGGGATGATCTGGTGCATTACACCACACACACCGTGCTGCACAACCTTGCAGAGGGAATGATTCTGGTTGTCATCATCCTCTTTATCTTCCTGGGCAATATCCGTGGGGCGATTATTGTTTCGTTGACCATTCCCTTTGCGCTGCTCTTCGCCTCCATTTGCCTGGATCTGCGGCACATTTCAGCGAACCTCCTCTCTTTGGGCGCGTTGGATTTCGGCATGGTCGTGGACGGCGCGGTTGTGATGGTCGAAAACATCGTGCGGCATCTGAATCGCCAGGAGGAAGCGCACCGCACCGTCTTTGAAAGAATTCGAACTGCGGCACATGAGGTCCAAAGGCCAGTCTTCTACGCGATTGGCATCATCATCACCGCCTACCTACCGATTTTTACGCTGCAGCGGGTCGAAGGAAAATTGTTCAAGCCGATGGCGTGGACCGTCGCATTCGCATTGCTTGGTGCGTTGATCTTCTCGATGCTGATTGCACCGGCGTTAGCCAGCCTGATGTTCCGCAAAGACGCGAAGCAATGGCAGAACCCAGTCATGACATTTTTGCTTCGCCACTACAGGAGTAGCGTTCGCTGGGCAGTGCGCCATCGCCTTGTGACTGTTGGCGGATCCGTTGTTGTTCTCCTGATTTCAACGTTCCTGGCGTTCGGCGGCATGATTGGATCAGAATTTCTGCCACATCTGGATGAAGGCGCGATTTGGGTACGCGGAACCATGGCTTCCAGTACGGGCCCGACTGAGAGCAGACGTGTTGCCGACAGGGCGCGTCAGATCCTTTGCTCGTTTCCCGAGGTGCCGCAGGTGGTCGATCAAATAGGGCGGCCGGACGACGGCACCGACACGACAGGTTACTTTAATGCCGAGTTTTTTGTCGACCTCTTCCCGAAGGAAAAGTGGCGCCCCGTGTTCCACCAGGACAAAGAACGGCTGATCGAAGCAATGGACCGCGAGCTGGAGAAAATCCCCGGAGTGTTTTGGGGATTCTCACAACCGATCTCCGATAACCTGGAAGAGGCTGTGAGCGGCGTCAAGGGCGCGCTCGCAGTAAAAATTTACGGCGACGACCTTAAGACTCTAGAAGCAACGGCAGATCAAATTACTGCCGCCATGCGTCCTATTCGAGGCGTTGAGGACCTCGGCGTATTCCGAGTCCTCGGCCAACCTAACCTCAACTTGACAGTCAACCGCGACCAGGCTGCGCGTTATGGAATCAATGTCTCCGATGTTCAGGACGCAATACAAACAGCTGTCGGCGGGAACGCGCTCACTCAAGTGCTGATTGGAGAGCAGCGCTACGATCTTGTTTTGCGTTATTTACCGCAATATCGCGACACGAAGGAGGCCATCGATAAGATTCGCCTGCTGGCCTCCTCAGGCGAGCGTGTCTCCCTGGCGCAGTTAACAAACGTGAGTGTAGACGACGGCGGATCGGAGATCTACCGCGAAGAAAATTCTCGATACGTTGCAGTTAAGTTCAGCGTCCGTGGCAGGGATCTTGGCAGCACCGTTGGTGAAGCGATAAGAAAGGTCAATGCAGCGGTTAAATTGCCTCCTGGATACACGATCGACTGGGCCGGCGAATATGAGAGTCAGCAGCGTTCGCAGCGACGCTTGCTGATTGTATTGCCGCTGACGATTCTGCTCATCTACATCATCCTGTACACGATGTTCAAATCCATAAAATGGGCGCTTTTGATCCTCACAAACATAGCCATGGCTCCCATCGGAGGACTGCTCGCACTCCTCCTGACACATACCAACTTCAGCGTGTCGTCCGGTGTCGGCTTCCTTGCGCTCTTCGGAGTGTCGGTTCAAATCGGCGTCATCATGGTGGAATACATCAACCAGCTTCGAGCCAGAGGGTACACACCCGAAGAAGCTGCGGTCGAAGGTGCCGTGCTGAGACTTCGCCCGATCATCATGACAATGTTGGTTGCAACCCTCGGCCTTCTGCCAGCGGCGCTTTCACACGGGATCGGCTCAGATTCGCAGCGTCCTTTTGCCATTGTGATTGTCGGGGGCCTCATTGCTTCTTTGGCTATCAGCGTCTTTCTGTTGCCGACGCTCTATACCTGGTTGGCTCGTGAAGACGATCGACTACCCTTGCCTGAGAGCGAGGAGGCGGTATGAAGCACAAGCCAACAGTTCAGAACAAGCAGGGTGCAAGATTCTTACAACGCCCGAGGGGAAGGACGCCAGATGACGAAAAGTGAAGTCTGTACTCGCATTAGGGAAATAGGCATCATCCCAGCCATTAAAGTGTCTTCCAACGAAGACGCCCATTTTGCCGCAGAAGCAGTCATGCACGGTGGGATACCGATCGTGGAGATTACGATGGCAGTGCCTGGAGCCGTGGACTTGATTACTCACCTCGTTCGCTTTCATCCGAAGCTACTGGTTGGCGCTGGCACAGTTCTGAATACTGACACAGCACGCGCCTGCGTGGACGCGGGTGCAAGCTTCCTGACCTCTCCCGGGTTCGTTCCCAAAGTTGTGGAATTCGCCGTGAAACAGAATCTCTCGGTTCTGCCTGGCGCATTAACACCAACGGAGGTCATCGCCGCGTGGGAAGCTGGCTCTGACTTCGTCAAAGTCTTCCCTTGCGCGCAGATTGGAGGCGACAGCTACGTCAAGGCACTTAATGTGTCCTTACCGCAGATTCCATTGATTGCGGCCGGGGGTGTGAATCAGCAAACTGCCGCTAACTTCATTTTGTCCGGAGCCGTTGCAATCGGGATCGGTACGGAATTAATTCCGACAGAAGCGATAAGGCGCCGGCAATCGGCACGCATTCGTGAATTGGCGCACCGCTTCTCTGGATTTGTGAAGGACGCTCGTGAGCAATTAGAACATGCGCGTAAACAGATTGCTGTTGCCCACAAGAACACGGGGATCGAAGAGTGCGAAGGTCGCTAACCTGATGAAAGTCGAATGCTTTGGTTCGCCCCGCGACTTCGGCAGCATACCTGATGTCACCGTAATTTATACCTACTTCGTCGCTACGAGCACGGCGACCGCTCGCGGAGATCGAGGGCACCCAACAACGATTTAACTTCTTCCATTTCGAGTACAGCCGGGATCTTTTCCGCTTGGCGCTTTGGCGCACCCATTGAACCGGGTTCCGATCGAGGAGTTCATGGCGCAAGCCGTGATTGAAGAGGACACTCATCACGTTACGAATCTTTGCGCAGGTCGAACGAGCTAAAGACAAAGATCGCAACCAGAGCTCGATCTCCCCTGCGCGAATGCTAAGGTGTACCTGCCCCATCGCGGAATGATCCACTCGCAGGTACCCTCGATAGCCCATTTTGGTGGAGTGAGTCTTCCAACGATTGCTGGATGCAAGTTCGCGCCGGCCGTAGTGGTCCGCTAACTGCGAGAGCGTAACGGGCTTTCCTTTGCATCGGACGTTAGCCATGTTGATTTCTTTACGCAGGGCACTGGTGGCGCGAAACACCGCTGACTTGTCGACAAACTGGTTGACCGATCCGACGACAATCCTTCGGTCTTGCGCTTGCCATCGGCGCCAGGTTCTCTCCATCGGTACTCCCAAACGTCCGGGCCTCGCCGGCGCTCGGTCCGCAAGATGCTGCCATTTTGCATGGACTGACCTCTGATTCAATTGTTGCCCAGCACTGCGGGTCAAAAGTGTGCCTCGCAGGCACAATCCAGGCACAATTTCTTGTGCCCGCAATCGTCGGGAGCCCATAAAATAGGGACTTTCCGTATGTGTTACTGCTTTCCTCCGGCGAAACGATTACGCGATGTGAAACCGACGAACGGGGACCGTGGCCTCTCCGATTCCCGCTGTTCCATCCGTAATGAGTGCAACTTTACCCGTCAAATCCATAGTGTTACTTGCTGTACGACGTGGCCGAGCGTTCGATGCGGCTTCTTCGATCAGAGCTGCAACCTCTTTCGGTCTGGAAACGTAGACGGCTCACTGTTCCCCCTCTTGATCCCGCTTCTTGTTGCTCGTGGCAAGTTGCATTTTAAGGCTATCGATGTGCCTTGTGCAGTTGTTGTGAGCGCCGATGAGGTGTAAGCATCTTGTGAACAGTTTTATCTTGTGACATCTAGCCGAGCGCAATGAACTTTCAATTGCGGTCCAAAGAGGATGTTGCCAACGCACTGGCCGGACTGCCCGCCAAATCCAAATTCGGAATTGACCAGGCGACAACAGCGGCACACACGGAAAGCCCTCCTAATGCGAAAAATACCCAACGGTATGCCGCCATCAATGCCGGCGCTATCTGAGAAGGGTCGACGCGGCTCGAAGCAATCGAGGAAAGTTCCTGGCTAAGAATGGTCCGTGCATTCGGATCGACAACTTGCAAAGTTCCAAGCAATACCGCGGAAGCGATCGCGGCCCCCATTGCCCCCCCCATCGTGCGGCTGAACGATACAGTCGCCGTACCAACGCCCAGACGATCTTTCCCTGCCGCCCATTGCACCATGGTTTGCGCGGCGGGCATCGTCGATCCAAGGCCGGCCCCGATCAGAAGGGTTAGCAGCGCGATGAACATGGTTCCAAATTTGATTCCAGTTGCGAGGACAAAAAAAGCGGCCGCTACGATCGACAAACCAACAGCCATCGGCGTCCGAGGATGCCCGGTTGTTGAAATTCGCAGACCCGTTTCGGTGGAAACAACCACTTGGGCCAGAGTGAGCGGGATAAGAAGCAGTCCGGAGACAGTCGCGCTTGTTCGGAAGACTGTTTGAAAGAAAACCGGCAATTGAACGATCAAGCCGAAAAGAACCGCCGCGAAAAGAAGAACCGTCAACGATGCGCGCCAGATGACGGGCTCTCCTATCAATTGCGGAGAAATGAGCGGATCCTGCGTCTTCCGTTCGATTGGGCGAAGTAGGACAAGCCCTGCCACTCCCAGGCTCGCGATCGTAAGCAGGACCGGGGACGTCCAGGCGATTTCGTGACCGCCGATGCTCAGACTGAAAAGAACTGCTACGGTCGAAGCGACGAAGACGCTTGTTCCGGCGTAATCCAATCGACAGACCCCTGTCCCCGGGGATGTTTTAACGCGCAACGCAGTGGCCGCGGCGCCCAGCCCGAGCGGGATATTGAGCCAAAAGATACTGCGCCAGCCGAGGTGTTGCGAGAGGACGCCTCCGATTACCGGACCAAGTGTGCTGGCAAGGGCAAAATTGGCTCCCAGCCATCCTTGAATTCTTCCCCTCTCTTTTGGAGAAACCACTTCACCGAGGAGTGCTTGCGCCACGGTCATCAGACCGCCACCGCCAAAACCTTGCAGCGCGCGAGCACAAATCAGAATGAAAAGAGTGGGGGCCAGCGCGCACGCAACCGAGCCGGCGACAAACAGGCAGAGCGCCCACAATAGCATGCGCCTTCGCCCGTATGCGTCTCCCATCCGTCCAAACAGCGGAGCAGCCACAGTCGCTGCAATGAGGTACGCGGTAACCACCCAGGCGAGGTAGGAAAGTCCGCCGAGCGAACCCGTAATCGCTGGTAAGGCTGCGGCGATGATAGTTTGATCGAGCGCTCCCAGAAACATTGACGGAGCGACATGAAAGAACGCAGATCGAAACTGTTCTCTCTTTTCTGCAGACAGTGAAGAGAGAGAATTCTCACTCTTTCCGCTGGCCGGCCCAATCATGTCGCTCCCTTCAGTTTCTGAAAATCTTGTTTGTCGATTCATCCCGGATTGAGCATCTGCGCACAGGTGAGTCCCATACCGTTCATTGCGGTTGGCGATGGCATGCAAACCGCGAGCGCGTGGGGATTTCGGAGTCACTACACACTTCGGAATGAATGAAATTAGTGGACAACTGACCTCGTGCGAGAAATGCGCCAAATCGTTCCGTTCCCATCTTCCGTGACGAAGAGCGAGCCGTCCCTTGCGACTGCAACTCCCACGGGGCGGCCCCACACCTGTTTATCGGATACGACGAATCCTGTCATAAAATCCTCATATTCCCCCGTGGGCTTGCCACTCTTATCGAAAAGCAGGCGGACAACTTTATAGCCAGTCCGGATCGATCGGTCCCAGGAACCATGCAGAGTGACGAAGGCGCTCCCGTCATATTCGGCAGGGAAATCCTCGCCTTTATAGAACACGATCTGGAGGGGAGCCGAGTGGGCTTGGATGAGCACATCAGGAACGGTTACGCGGCCTTGCAGGTCGGTGTGCTCGCCTTTATGGCGCGGATCTTCGTGGCCGCCGATATAAAACCATGGCCAGCCATAGAAGGTGCCTTCCTGGACATAGGTCGCGTAATCAAAGGGAGTGTTATCTCCGAGGCCATCTCGCTCATTGACGACTGCCCATAGTTGGCCTGTCGCAGGCTGTATGGTAATACCTGCGGGATTTCGAATTCCCGTGGCATAGACTTTCTCGTCCGTACCGTTGGGATTAAAGGACAGAATATTAGCGCGGCCTTCTTCGCTGTCCCAGGCGGCGCCGGGCGGATGAGTCTTATTCCACCCGTCAATCCCACCAGGGACAAGAGGCCAGGGAAACATATCAAGAGCGGCGTTAGAGCCCGAGGCGACCGTCACAAGAAGGCGTTTACCGTCAGGAGTAAACAGAATGTCGCGAGTCCAGTGATGAGTCGCCGGAATGCATTCGACAATACCCTCGGGCTTGGCGGTGGTCTTCAGGTCACCGTTCTTGTACGGAAAACGAACGACGCTGCTGCTGTTGGCAATGTAGATCCATTGGGGATCAGGTCCCGGAGGATAGAATGCGATTCCGTACGGTTGATGAAGCCCGGCAGCAAACACCTCACTGATAGTCGGTTTGGAGGAACCAGACGGAATCCGATACACGCGTACCTCGTTCTCCGAGCTGTTCGCTACGAAAAGGTCCCCATTTGGCGCAGCACGGATGGCCCGAGGTTGCGCAAGACCCGATGCAACGAGTTCAGCCGAGAAGCCCTCCGGAACTCGCGGCCTCACTCCGACAGGCATAGGAACTACCTCGGCGAAGCTCGGCTCTTCCTTCCCGATCTCCGGTAGATCCTGTGCAGTGATTAGCCGCCGGACTCCCGGGGCGTCATTGTGCCAGTCCCCGAAGGCCGTCGCACCAACGAGTACCTTATTTGCTTCCTGACCCACCTGTGTGTAAGCGCTTTGGCCTGCGAGCAGGAAGGCGATCCCGCCAATGAGGATCGCAGATAAAGCGCTCCCCGGTGTAAGCAGACCTTTTGGGTCGAGGACTCCATGACGACGGACGAGTTGCATGACTGTTTCCTTTCTTGTTTGAACCTCAGACCTTTGCATGGTTCGTAGGAGGCCTGGATTTTCACACGGTCCGTGATCTTCTCATCGAACATGCGACCGTAGCTCGTTCTTGCGCGGCAAGACAGAGGTGGGCTTCCTCCAGTAGTCATTGCCATGGTGCTTAACAGCACGTGTTGTTTCATCCAAGCCGACTCCAGTGCTCTGGCATCCCTGGTTATCAGCTAACCTGAAGTTTGCAAGTCGAAGGATGAAGGTCATGCCACAGAAACTGACGGCGTCCACCAGGCCAGTGACCGCTGTCATTCCTAGCAGGGCGTACGGTATAACCTTTTCAGTAGTTGGACTGCTCGCCATGAATAAGCAGCCGACTGAGTACATTGCGATTGCTCATTGCCGGCCCTCCCTCTAAAAAACGACTGGATCGTCTCCTAAAACTCGTAGCCGGTCCAAAGACACCAATAGTTGAGATTGCGGCCAGGCTGGGTCTGCTTTAGAAAACGCCCGGCATAAAAGATTCCATAGTCGCCTTGAAACCACAGATGACGAGTCTTCTGCCAATGGATCTGTGTGCCAGGCCTGTCCCCGACGTAGCGTGCCTCGCTAGCATTGCCGGCGCGGATCAGGCTTCCCGGTACGTTGTAGACGCCATCGTCAAGGCTCTGCCGCCACTGCACGATCCAATCGAAAGAGGCGGAGACGTTGTGAGGCAGTGTTAACTCGACATGAGGATGAACATCTATAAAGTTGAGAGGGCCCGGTCCGGTCGTAGCCAGGACACCGAAATAGTCACCCTTCGGAAACAGAGGATTGAACGTGCTCAAAGTATTCGAGGCTGGATGGTCCCCGCTTGAGATGTCGGCCTTCGCGCTGAGACGCGGCTTCAGCGGCGTATTTGTAAATCGATAGCCGGTTTCGGTAGCGACCGTCCACGCTCGAATGTTTCCCGAACCAAATGTGCCGAATTGCCACAGAGCTTCGTCATCAAAGTCCCACCCGGGCCGCTCGGTAGCAATGGGGCGGGAGACTCGTCCCCCGATCGATTGACGCACCTCCTGAGCCGTGCCCCGCTGGTATGTGGCCTGCTTTCTATCCAACCCCAGGTAGTACAGTTCTACTGATGTTTTCGGCGCGGGTCGGGAAGCATATACACCCCAGAACCATATTTGGCTGTTTGGCCGATCGTCAAAGAAGCCAAATTTGTCCAGGCGTGGACGCATGGCAAATCCGTCCACCAGCCATCGGTTGATTTTGCTTTGAACCCGGAAACCAGCAAAACTCAGGCGGACATTCGGTCCCTGGCGGACGTCGATAAGCCGGCCAGATCCGTACTCGAGTTCCTGTATCCCGGCTCTCAGATCGATGAAGTTCTGACCCTCCGCAGTTCCAACCTGGAGGAAGGCGGCTTGAAAGTCGAGTGTCTTCTCGTCGATCGGACGCGGACCACCATACCGGAAGGAACTTATACCGCTCTTAAAATCGACAAACGTGCGAACATGCTTTCCGTAATGAATATCGAAACCCAGCATGTATCTTTCGTTGAGGTACCCATTCCAGTAAGGAGACTGTCCCCAATAGTCGTTGCCGATCTGCTCCCATACTTCCCGGGCTTCTCCACTCATCGTCATGAACCAATCATTGTCACTGCCTCGAAGCCGGATATATTTGACCGGGTCCCAGAAATCCTGACGGTTGGCAGGATTAGCAAGAAAACTCCAGTCTTCGTCCTCACGCAGTAACTTGATGCTCCTGTCGGGCGCGTCCGGGATGGCAGAAGATACGGACTGAGCACGGGCGCCCAGTCCCGTGACAAGCAATACAACTGCCGCAAGCGTGAGAAAAAATCGCATCAAGGTATTTGCTCAACATCAGTTCGGTTGCCGGTGATCGAGTGGATCTCAGCAATATACCCACCGGGGAATTGCACCAGGGCTGCTGCGCGCTGGTCGGAAGTGTAGGGAGGAACCAGTACCTGGACTCCCGCCACCTTGGCCTTGGCGAGGGTAGCCGCGAGATCCGAAACCTCGTAGCCCGTCATCTCGTGCCCGTATGGGTACGGAAGATGGCCATCCGTTACGAGAACCGTCAGCTTGCCGAAGTTGGATTGAATACGGATTCGCCGATAGGTGTCACTCGGCCGTCCCATCTCAACACCGGGAGCGTGTGCGTCATCAGCGATGACAGTCCCATGACTAAAGGCAAGAAAGCTGTCTACAAAGGCAGCTACGCGATCGGTGGACACATAGACACGGTTTTCCGGAATAGTTTGAAGAGGTTTATAGGACGGGGCGGTCGTGTGCCAATAGAGCTGCGTGTTCACGCCGCCCGGCCACTGGATAATGACATCTCGACCGATTGGGTCATTGAATGGAGAGACAAGAACGTCGGCGCCTGTCGTGCGAGCGGCCTGTACCGCCGCATCGAAATCAGTCACGAGGTAACCCGTTCGCTCTGCGCCAAACGGATACGGAACCGGCGTCTTGAACCCGAAAACCGACAGGGTTCCTACGGGAGTCAACACCAGCTGGGACATGGTGCTGCTGGGAGTTGGTGTCACGGTGAAGACGCCCTGTTTGGATGTGGTCCCGCCGAAGGTTGCTACAAGACTGGCGACGAAGGTGTCGAAGTCCTCGGGCGCGACGTAGACGTGGGTCGTATCGTATTGCGGCCCCACGGTCACGTTGGGCGTAACCGTAGCAGCATCGGCAACTGCAAGGGCAGTCCTCTGCATCGGGAACAGACGAGCAATTCCCGTACTCAGAAAGATTGCGATAGCAATCACGCCAAAGGATCTAGTGATACGCATTGAGTCTCCTTTCACGGGGAACAGCATCACACGATTAGTGTTGATCGTTCGGTAAAGTCGCGATGTGTCCTTACTGCGGCAACCCGTGTTTGCAACAGTTGCGATGTAGCTTTGCTGGGCGTCGGCGTTACCGTGGCAATGACCTGCTTCGTGCTCTTACCTCCGAAGGTTTCGAGAAAGCTCGCAACGAACGCATCGACGTCGGAGGGGGAGACATAGACATGGGTAGTGTCGTACTGAGCCCCCACGGCGACGGTGGATGCGGGATCTGGGCCTTCAGTCGTCTGCGTCCAACTGAGGAGCGAGAACGTCGCCAAGTTGAAAACGAGTAAGACCAAAGCGAAAAGACGACGGGTGCAATTCATTGTGTAACCTCCTCCTTAGACTTCTGACTCTTATCGACTTCTGCTAAACTTTCGCCCCTGAAAGAAATGTGTCAAAACGCGAATGCCTGCTTACCGTTTAAAGGAGCCGCAAGACAGCTTTCAGCAGATACGTAACGAATGCGAAGACGATCAATGAACTGACGTAGATGCCCGCAAACCACAACAGTTGCTTGCTTTGTGTACTCATCCGTCCCACCCCTTCTCCGGAGTCTTGCCTCGAAATACCCAGTAGGCGAAGAACGAATACCCGAGCACCACGGGGGTGACAACGATTGCTCCGGTGAGCAGGAATATCTGGCTCAGCCGCGAACTCGACGCGCTCCAGATCGAAAGGCGAAACGGCACAACCATCGGGAACACGAGGATTGCAAGACTTGCAATCCCGGCAGCGATCATCACCATGCCCGCGGCAATGGGACGAACGTCGGGACGCTTGCCGATACTTCCAAACAGAATGAGAGCTGCTATCAGCACGGTGCAGCTTACTGGTCCGAGCAGCAAAGGGTGGGCCTTCCATACGGCCACAATGCCTGGTTGAACGGAGAATGATGTCTCCACGACAAAACCGAGGGTGAGAAGAAATAGCGGCAATGCGATGCGCAACGTTCGCACCGAAAATCCGTGCAGGAGCGCTGACGTCTTGTATTCGAGCCAGCAACCGCCGAGCACTACATATCCCTCAAGTACGCAGAAGGCGCAAAGTACGGAGAAAGGTCGAAAGCAATCAAAGACGCTCCCGCTGAACGTGCTCCCTTCGACCGATACGCCCTCGAGTAAGGCGCCAAGAATGAGACCCTGCATGCACGCTGCCGCAATCGACCCGATTGCAAAGATCAGGTCCCATCTGCGACGGTAGCGTTTCATCTGGGCGCGAAACTCAAATGAGACTCCGCGCAGACCCAATGCCAGCAGCATCACGAAGATCGGAATATAGAGGGCCGGCATAAGAATGCCATACGCGATAGGAAACGCCGCCAGCAGCGTCACTCCGGTCATGATCAGCCACGTCTCGTTGCCATCCCACGTCGGTGTGATGGAATCGACCATATGGTCTCTCGATCTCTCATGCGGCTGCAGCAAGAGCAACGCGCCGACTCCGAGGTCGAAGCCGTCGAGCAAAGCATACAACGCAATGGACAGAGCGGCGAATCCGGCACAAAGGAGAGGCATGTCCATCGTGCTACCTCCCCACCGCAGCATTGGCATGCGCGCGGTCCAGCACATGGGGACGGAACGCGTTCTTGAGGGACCCCGAGGCCTCAGCCTGGGGTAGAGCCAAAACAGGTCCTCTTCGGATAATATGCGCCACAAAGAAGAGAAATGCGGCCATGAAGAATGCGTAGATAAATACAAATGCGATCAGTGTCGCGAGGAGCGGTTTCGCCGGGACCGGCGAAACCGCATCGATCGTTCTCAACAGGCCGAAGATCACCCAGGGTTGGCGGCCGGTCTCGGCCACATACCATCCGCCAAGAGTCGCAATAATGCCCGACGGAGTCATCGCCACCAGGAAGCGAAGAAACCACTTTGTCGTAAAGAGCCGGCGCTTCCATCGAAGCCACAGAGAGCTTGTCGCAACAGCGAACATCAGGATGGCGATTCCGTACATGATGCGGAATCCGTAAAAGACCATGCCCATGATTGGTTGCGCGTCCCCTGGGGTGTTCTTCAGGCCCTCCACTCGGCCATGAAGACTGTGCGTGAGCCAGATGCTGCCTAAATATGGAATGCCGAGGGCGAAGCGATTGCGCTGTTCCTTCTGGTCCGGCAGAATTACCCAGTAGTACGGAGCCGGCGATGCTGACTCCTTCTCCCAAAATCCCTCTGCTGCCTGGATCTTCGAGGGCTGGTGCTTAAGCATCGTGCCATAGAGAATGTCGCCAATGAATACTTGTCCCGCAATCAGCACGCTTGCGAACGCAGTGCCAAGCGCTACGCTCTTTTTCGCAAACGCAAGATGTTTGCCACACAGCAGGTACCATGCGCCAACGCCCGCCACAAGAAACGAGGCGGTCAGGTATGCCGCGCTAAGCATGTGCGGCAAGCGGACAAGCCAGGAGGGGTTGTTCAGGACATGCCACCAGTTGACTACTATCAAGCGGCCATGGCGGACAGCCACGCCATCTGGCGTCTGCATCCAGCTGTTCGCTGAGAGGATCCATGATGCTGACAGCAGTGTGCCAAGCGCCACCATGCACGTAGCAAAAAAGTGGAGCTTGGGCCCGACTCGATGCATTCCAAAGAGCATGATCCCGAGGAAACCCGCTTCAAGGAAAAAAGAAGTGAGTACTTCGAGCGCAATCATGGGCCCGATCGCCGGCCCGGCAAGCTGTGCAAACTTCGCAAAGCCCAGACCAAACTCGAACGAGAGGACGATGCCCGTCACCACCCCAACTCCAAAACCCATTGCAAAAATGCTCAGCCAGAAGCGATAGATTTCGAGGTAAAGTGCATCCCTAGTCTTGAGCCAGAGACCTTCTATCACAGCAAGGAACATGGCGAGCCCAATGGACATGGTTGGGAAAATGATGTGAAAGCTCACGGTGAAAGCGAACTGCACGCGGGCTACCGTAGCCGGATTCAGAGCCATCTTGCGCCTCCTTCTGCCGGAACAAAGGCCACTGTCGTCACAGCAAAGGCGATCGCAAGAATCAGCCCTGCAATCGCAATCCATATTCCGAACACCCCGATGATTGCGAAGAAGAATGCTGAGCCCACGACCGTTGGTATCAAGAAGCCCGAGATCCTTGCGACAATTATCCAAAGAGCCTTCAACATAGGTGTTTCTCCAGTTCCATCACGACAGCGGCTAGGTTTTCGTCTGCCTCTTTTCCTAAAACTTGTAACCTGCCCACAATGCCCAGTAATTGAGATTGCCGTCGGGCTGTGCCTCCTTCATGAACTTGCCGGCGTAGAAAATTCCATTAGTCAGCCTGAAACCATACATGCGGGCCGGCTTGCCATCGAACCTCCATGCGCGGCCTGTGTCCGACAAAATCATGCCTGACTACCATTCCACGCTCTGATCAAGAAACCAGGCACCGCGTAGGCTCTCTCGGCACTGAACTATCCCAATCGACGGACAGAGACACATCATGCGATCACTTTCGCAGTTGAAGTTCCGATAGTGCCGCACAGCCGATGCGTAAGCACCCTGCGTTGGCACTGGATCTTCCGGCGCAGCCATGCCGCAATGGCTGCGCCGAACATTGGGGCAAGCAAGTAAACCCACAAAAACCGCGTCTGCCCAGAAGCGGCAGCAGGTCCGAACTGGCGGGCCGGATTCAGGCTGCCACCGCTCGCTGTTCCGAGCAACGCAATCCCCAACCCTACGAGCCCGCCGACGACCCAAGGCACAAATGGCGTCAGCCGTTGTACCGCGAGACAGATTCCGACAAGGAACACGATGACAGCCATACCCAGGGCCTCGGTTGCGAATAGTTCCCAAGTCGACCACCCCCGTGCCGGCTGAAGAGCGGCATACACAACGGGTGGCTGCGCTACAACCTGGCCCCATACTTTGCGGCCCGCAACGACCCCAAGTACAGAACCGAGCAGCTGGGCGACGGTGTAAGGTACGACGCCCGTTCCAGGGAAAACGCCAAAGCGCCACATGGCCAGCGAAATGGCCGGATTCGTGTGCGCCCCGGAGGCTCTTCCTAGTGGACTGAGAATCAGTCCAGCTAGCAGCAACGCGACTGCCGCCCCTACGATCCATAGTTCGGCATGGATTCCTGGGACTGCGCGTGAGATGGGTGATGGTCCAATCACCCATCTCACGATGCTGACTACACCAAACAGCAGGACAAAGGTGAGGATCAACTCGAACCCGCTGTCTCGTGCCAGTCGAGCCAATCCGACGTGCCCGACATTCTTGGACGGTGCTGGAGGTTGATCCAATTTGCTTCTCCTTTCAACTCGGGGTTAGAGGGCCAATTTAGAGTTAGAAGGCGAAGCAATCGCAACCTAAGCCCCACAGAGACTCTCCAACGCGCCCAGGGTCTAGCGAAGCTACAGAAGTGTGATGAGTGGCACACCCATGGTGCATTACCGCTTCGACGGGCACTGGGTTGTAATAGCCTCGGTAGTGGGCTGTCGGGGCCCAGTCTAGTGCGGCCGGCAACGGTGGCGGAGCTAAATGACTGAAGTCCTCGGCCGCATAGACGACTTCTCCTCCAACCACCGTGAGAACGGATTGCAAGCCCTTGATCTCCTCTTCCGGGACAGAAAAGAAGTCCGAGGAGAGCACCGCGAAGTCGGCGAGTTGATTGGGAGCAAGCGATCCCTTCACATTTTCCTCTGTTGAGAACCAACTGCTCCCCTGTGTGTAGAGACGCAGGGCCTCTTCACGCGACATGCGGTTTTCTTCGCCATAAAGCTGCAATCCTCCAACCGTGCGGCCGGACACGAGCCAATAAAGCGACACGTAGGGATTGAAGCTCGCCACTCGGGTTGCGTCCGTACCAGCGCCCACGTTGGCGCCCATCTGCAACATGCGCCGGATCGGTGGTGTGCGCTTTGCCGCTTGAGCGCCATAGCGATTGACGAAGTATTCGCCCTGGAAGGCCATACGATGCTGGACCGCGATACCTCCTCCGAGCGCCACCGTCCGATCTATGTTCCGGTCCGAAATCGTCTCCGCGTGATCGAAAAACCAGTGCAATCCATTGAAAGGAATGTCGCGGTTGACCTTCTCGAAGACATTCAGGAAGCGCTCGATGGATTCGTTGTAGGTGGCATGCAGACGGAATGGCCAGCGTTTCTCGGCGAGCAGCCTCACCACAGTCTCCAGTTGCGTTTCAAGCGCCATGTCGAGATCCGGTCGTGGCTCCAGGAAATCCTCGAAATCCGCAGCGGAGAAGACGAGCATCTCGCCTGCGCCGTTGAGGCGCAATGTATGATCGCCTTGGTAAAGCGACGCTGACGAGGTCCACTTGCTGAAGTCTTCGAGCTCATGCTTCGGACGCTGCGTGAATAGGTTGTACGCGATGCGCAGCGTCATCTGACCCCGCTTATGCAGTTCCTCCACTACCTTGTAGTCGTCAGGGTAATTCTGGAACCCACCGCCAGCGTCGATCACACTTGTGATGCCGAGACGGTTCAGCTCACGCATGAAGTGGCGGGTCGAAATAAGCTGATCCTCATAAGGAAGCAAGGGGCCTTTGGCAAGCGTGGAATAAAGGATGCCTGCGTTTGGCCGGGCGATCAGCATACCGGTAGGAACGCCACGCTTATCACGCTGGATTTCGCCCCCCGGCGGGTCGGGCGTGTCTTTGGTATAACCGACCGCCCGCAATGCGGCCGCGTTCAGCATCACTCGATCGTACAGATGGAGGACGAACACCGGTGTGTCCGGCGCAGCTTCGTTGATCTCTTCAAGGGTCGGCATGCGCCGCTCTGCAAACTGGAACTCCGTCCATCCGCCGACGACACGGGCCCACTGCGGAGCGGGTGTGCGCAGCGCCTGCTCCTTCAGCATGCGCATAGCATCGGCGAGTGAGGGGACGCCATCCCAGCGCAGTTCCAGGTTGTAGTGCAGACCGCCACGAATCACGTGCAAGTGGGAGTCATTAAGACCGGGAATCACCGTGCGGCCACCCAAGTCCACCGTTTCGGTGTCGCTTTCGCGATTGCGGAGCAAGTCGGAAGACGTGCCGGTCGCAAACACCTTTCCATCGACGACAGTCATGGCTTCTGTAAAGTAGGGGGCCAAATTGGTAGCAATCTTTCCGTTGTGATAGATCGTTTTCTTAGCCACAGCATCCTCCAGGGTTATTCGAGCGGGATTTCTGCGAAGTAAGACATTTGGGGAGGCGGAAGAGCCTCCCCAACTGCTACCTACTGGTGGGCGAGTTCAACAGGTGGCACCCAGTCGGAATACTCCGAAGGCGCCGCGCCATGCACCATCGTGTAGGCGTACTCGACCCCCATGCCATACGCTCCCGCGTGATTCTTCACGATGTCCATCACGGCATCATAGGTATCGCGGGCAGCCCAGTCCCGCTGCCACTCGAGCATGACCTGGATCCAAGTGACCGATTTGGCGCCTGCCTGCTCTACGCGTCGCATCGCGGCTTCATGCGTCCTCGCATCGAGGTCGCCGCTGAGGTCCTCGACCACATACACCTCGTAGCCCTCGGAGATCGCCTGGATGGAGGGAAAAGCCACGCAGACCTGCGTCCAGAGACCTGCGAGCACGATCTTCTTGCGGCCTGACGCCTTAACAGCGGCGACGAATTTTGCATCGTCCCAGGAGTTCATGCTGCTACGCTCGATGGGTGTATGGTCAGGGAACTGGGCTTTCAGCTGCGGCCATATATTGCCGCTGAAGGCTTTGGTTTCGACGGTGCTGAGGATCGTGGGCACGCCGAAGACCTTGGTCGCCTTCGCGAACCCCACGACATTGTTGATAAGCGTCTGGCGGTCGATGCTGGTAACACCGAACAGCATCTGCGGCTGGTGATCGATGAGGGTGACTACGCAGTTGTCTGGCGTGAGCAACCCCTTTTCACTTCGTTTTGCGAGTGACATAGCTTCATCTCCCTTTATTCGCGTTCTCAGCGCGGTTGGTTTAGGAACGTTTCGCTGCGGAACTGTCCGCGCCTTTACCCAAGCATGCCGAGTGCCAGAAAACAGCGTCGCAGTATGCCTGAATTCAAAAGGTTTGTGAAATGGCGAAACTCGCCGGTATTCGTCACGTGGCGAATCTCTGACTCAAGGCGGAAAGCAGATTGACGCGGCGTGCGAACACAATTCCATCACGCATTCAACTGAGAGGGCGAGACAAACCGGGAATTGCTCAAATCGCGAAAGGCGCTGCTCTCCGGGCAGGACACCATCGGCTCGATCCCGTGATGGTGTCTGCCCGAAGAATCGGTGAAGCCCTTGTCTTCTTAGGAAGTTTTTCTCCTCTGAGCGACAGGTTCACTCTTGACTTGCTTTGATTTCACTAAATCAGCGGACGACGCTCCTTCGAGAGAAAGCCCATAGCCGACTTCCCGCACCACGCGTTCCTTCAACGGCTGGATGAAATGCACGCGTGTGTTGCGCCGAGTCACCTCCGGAGCTTTTAGGTACAGTTCCGCCAATTCTCGCGCACGATTGAGCGCCTGGCCGTTGGGCACGACTTCCGCGACAACTCCCCATTCCTGCGCAGTACGCGCCGGCAGTGGCTTGGGATCGAGCAGAAACGCCTCAGCACGTCCCGCTCCAGCGCGATAACTCCACGTGGTGAAGATGCCGTCACCCGGCGCAACACCAACGGCGTAATGCGCCACATCCTGAAAGGTCGCACTCTCGCCGGCCACAATGACATTGCCGAGCAGCACATAATCGGAGTGTACGTAGGCGCGCCCCTCGATCGCTGCGATCACCGGCACGCGGATATTAGCGATGTTTTCCAGGACTTGAACGCCCTCGTCGTGAACCTGGCTCCAGACTCCGGGATCAGAAACGTCGCCGAAAGACGACCAGTCCACATTGATAATAAAGTCTCCTCCCGCGCCGGTAAGGATAACGATCTTGTTAGCGCGATCTTGTGCGATGCGGTAAAACGCATCGACAAATTCCGTGTGACCTTGCGCATTCATAATGCACGGCCCGCCATTACTATGGAACTCGGCAACCAGCACGCCCTTGGTGTCCCGCGTCAGCTTCAGTTGGCGATAGGCCGAGAAATAGTCCGATTGAGCTGTCTGCATGGCATTGTCCTCTCGTGTGTTTAGGGTTCGATGGTCGGCTTCTCTTTCGGGACTAGAGCCTTTCCCAGCGACCAAATTGCGGCTCCAAGCAGTGCCACATCGTTAATTAGGAACTGTCCAACTGCCCCGAAAGGGCGGGGAATCCACCAAGCCTTTGGCTCCCATCCAGGGGTTGGAAATAAGAACGAAAGCGTAGTCAGGAACATCAGTACGGCAGCAGCACTGCCAATGGCAGACGCTTTTCGCGACCATGGCCGGGGAGCAATCAATATCGCGATGCAAATTTCAACAACTCCTAATCCCGCCGCGAACTGACGTACCGTCCATAGGCCATACATCCAGCTCAGCAATGGACTTTGCGCGACGAGCGGCTCGATGCCTTGCGCCTCATATCCCGTGAACTTCATCATGCCGATCCAGCCAATCACGAGCGCTAATCCGTAGCGAAGCACCCGATTGCGAAGAACGGTAACGGCTGAAATGATTTCTCATATCGCAGGAGAAGCTTTTCCGTTTGAATCAGTGACTGTCGTTACCTGTGCCATTGTTTTTCCACCTCACGATTCCCGATCTTTCCGAATTGCTGCTGGCTATGTAAGCTGCACAGCCGAATTTCTTGTGCGGACCAATCTGAGTTCCAGGCCGCAAGAAAGAATGTCTGCGCTCTTTACCGGAGCAAGCCGGGTGCCAGAAAGCAGCGTCACAACATCGCCTGAATTCAAAAGGGTTGTGAAATAGCGAAACTCGCCGGCATTCGTCGCGTGGCGAATCTCTGACTCAAGGCGGAAAGCAGATTGACGCGGCGTGCGAGCGCAATTCCATCACGCCTGCAACTGAGAGGTTGAGACAAACCGGGAAGACTCTGGCTCGGAAAGTTCCCGGCTGATGCTGAACCAAGTGGCGACAGCACTTCCCCTTCTGTGCGCGTGGCTTGCATCCGGTTTGGCTCGCGAAGTCTCCGCAAGTGCTTGGGCGCAGCGTTGCTGAAAAAGCTGCGGGCGTATGACCGGCCGCAGAACGAGGGTTTATTGGCCGACAGATGGCAGCACCGGGTTTCGATCCTGAGACTGACGTTCGTGCCAGTAAGGATAGGGGACAGCCGATTTGCTGGCCTCATCCAGTTTCGCCACTTGCTTCGGCGTCAACCGCCACCCTCCGCTCCGAGGTTCTGCATCAGCTGTTCTTCATTGCGCGCCCCAATGACTAGCGTTGAAACCGTAGGCTTGCGCAGCAGCCAGTTGAGCGCAATTTGCGCCACGGTCTTGCCCGTTTCCTGTGCGACGACATCGATGGCGTCGACAACTCGGTGGAGATAATCGTCGGGAACCGGGGGCCCGCCATCCGCGGTTTTAGGCAGACGGCTTACCTGCGGCGACGGCTGCCCACGCCGGATTTTGCCGGTCAATCGTGCTCATCCCAACGGGCTCCAGACCAATGCCCCCACGTTCTGGTCGAGCGCGAGCGGCATGAGCTCATACTCGTAGTCACGGCCCACCAGAGAGTAGTAAACTCGATGCCCGACATATTTCGCCCAGCCATACTTCTCCGATATAGAAAGCGACTTCATTAAATGCCAGCCAGAGAAGTTCGAGCAGGCGATGTAGCGGACCTTGCCGCTGTGCACCAAATCATTGAGGGTGTACAGCACCTCCTCGACAGGCGTCAGCGCATCGAAGGTGTGCATATGGTAAATGTCGATGTGATCAGTGCCCAGCCGCTTCAGGCTGCCCTCGCATGCCTGGATCAGGTGATAGCGGGACGACCCAACGTCATTCGGACCTTTGTCGAATGGGAAGGTCGCCTTAGTCGAGATCAATAGTTCGTGGCGTCTTCCCTGAATGCTTGTCCGTTGGAGTAGACATCCGCGGTGTCGAAGACATTGATGCCGCGTCAAGACAAAGGCCAACAAGTCTCTTCCCCTCTTCGACGCCGGTCGAGCCCCACACCCTAAAAAACTCGGTTCCTCCGCCGAACGTGCCGAGGCCAAAACATAGAGACGATACCTTCAGACCTGAACCTCCCAATAGTGTGTAATCCATTTGCTCTCCTAGAAAAGTCGGAAACGGTAACTGGATGCGCCCACCGCGCCGTGAACATTGCCGGGGGGACCATGATCGCCTACGTCGAGGCGGAGGGCATCGGCGCTTCGGGCGCCCGGGTGGCCAAGAGCGACGTCAAAAAACGCCGGGACCGGGCGGTGAGACACTTGCTCTAGGAAACTGATTCCGCGTCGTGGGAAGAGGTGTTTCATTTCGACTAATCGAAGCTGCGGGAACAAGGCATGATTTCGGATTCGATCAACGGAGTTTTCGTTATTGCGGCCGGGGGTGTGGGAAACGGGTCATTTCCTGTCCCCTCTAGGCGTATCCTGATCTGGAAGTGGGAACATATTTGGCTCATCTACTCTGCCTTCGCGATGGCGATACTACCCATCGGCCTGGCCTTCGCTTTCGCCCCGCAAATCATCCGTCAAACCCTCATTCGCGATCCTTACCTCACGGCTCAGGTGGGTGGATGTGGACTGCTATTCGGCGCCGGTTCGGTACTTTTTGGGGTGAGCCTGGCCCGGTTGGGAATCGCCATTACCAATGCTCTGGTTTCAGGGGTAGTGGTTTTCCTGGGTAGCTTCTGGCCTATTATCGTTGGCGGGGTACAAATGGACCGGAGGCATTTGCAGTGGCTGATCTTCGGCTTGACGCTGTTGATTCTCAGCCTGATCCTCTGCGCCGGAGCGTCGGTCAGCAGGGATCGATCTCAGCAGAACAAGTTGAATGAAGTGCGGCCTTCCACCGGCGCGTTTGTGGCGGTGCTCCTGGCTGTTTTGGCAGGTTGTTTGTCGTCCGTATTGAATGTGGCCTTTGCAACGGGTGCCCCCCTCATTGCGAACGCCAGGATAGACGGTTCGCCGCCCCTGCTAGCTAGTTTAGCTGTCTGGATCCCGGCACTTTTCGGAGGGCTGATCTTTAATATGGGTTACCCGGCGTATTTGATATACCTTCGCGGTTCTTGGCCTGTGCTCTTCGAAGGACATCATTGTGTAGGCAGATGGTGCCGCTCCGCCCTGATGGGGAGCATGTGGTTTGGCGCCATCCTGCTCTACGGATTTGGGGCGTCCATCCTGGGAAGTGCGGGCTCTGTTTATGGCTGGGCGCTGGGGATTTCGGTTTCCATCCTGACCGCAAACGTTTGGGGCGTCGCCGGCGGAGAGTGGAACGGGGCGAGCTTCCAGCCGAAGCTTCTAATGTTATTGTCGACCGTGCTTTTGATCGCCTCGTTCGGTGTTCTCTGCCTTACGCGGCTACCCCAATGAGCCTATAGGACGTGCCAGTTTGGGCTGGCACGGTGAAGGGCAAAACCGAAAGAGGCATCCTTCATGCTCAAGGCCGGAAAGGCAAGGTGCGCTATCACCTCCATGAACGGCATGACCGTTTTAGGCTACGTTTCACGCAACGGCAAAGAAACGGTGAGGAGCCGAACGATAAGCCAAGAAAGGACACGAGCATTAACACGCGCTCAGTCAATTTGCTTGGGGCATCGTAGCGCGAGATGATCTTGTGGAGTGGGAGAGCCTTTGAGTTCCGATTTCGAGACCTTATGGAACGACGGGGAGTTCCGTCTGTCGAGGAGCGCCAAAGCCGGTGCGTCCTGCCCAGTCCTGGTCTTGACCTCTGCACTAGACCAGCCCGCGCCGAGCAACAGCGCGCGGCTGGAACACGCGTATGACTTGCGGAGTGAGCTCGATCCAAGCTGGGCTGCACGGCCCCTGGAGCTCATTCATGACCACGGAAAACCGGCGCTGGTCATTGAAGATCACGGCGGGGAGGTGCTTGCGCGACTGCTCGGCAAACCGTGGGAACTGGACCTGTTTTTACGCGTTGCCATAGGCATAACCGCGGCGCTGGGGCGTCTGCATCAGCGCGGTCTGTTCCATAGAGACATCAAACCCGCAAACGTTTTTGTGAACACTTTTACCGGCGAAGCGTGGCTGTCAGGCTTTGGACTCGCTTCGCGCCTGCCGCGCGAGCGACAAACGCCCGAGCCGCCCGAAACAATCGCCGGCACGCTTGCCTATATGGCCCCCGAACAGACCGGGCGGA
>Ga0210386_10000788_pt1 | contig 29245 bp, 40 predicted proteins | sample IncBWH32OmetaG_FD_160091 | JGI IMG/M metagenome (GOLD analysis project Ga0210386, IMG submission 160091) | Forest soil microbial communities from Barre Woods Harvard Forest LTER site, Petersham, Massachusetts, United States - Inc-BW-H-32-O ...
CATCCGATCGAACGACCGGGCGTGCTCACGCCAGTCGCGAAAGTCTGGCACCGAAACACCAACCTTGGTCTGTCGTTCAGCGGCGTTCTCGGAAAAGATGATGGCCGTGTTCTGGTGGTCGTGGAAAACAAACGAGTCGACAAAAATCGCCCGCACCACTGAAAACACCGTAGTATTCGCGCCGATTCCCAGCGCCAGGGTCACCACCGCTGCAATCGTCACCAGGGGGTGTTTCGCGAGAGTGCGACGGGCGAAGCTGAAGTCGCTAAGGAAATTCATGGCAGCAGCCTTAGTCGCTGGAAAGCACGTTTCGTGCCACACCCACGGCTTTGGATCTAATCAGACGCAGCACGTACAGGTGCTCGAAATTGGGACAGCCCGACTCGCTGGCGAACGCCGGATTTAACGGTCTTCCGAAGGCAGCGTGTACGCGACGTACTCGCCCGAATAGGGCCCGCCGCTGATGGCGACCACGATATACTGCTTGCCGTTCACCATATAGGTCATGGGCGATCCACTTTGTGGCGCCGCCATGAAAACCGCGCCCACCTCTTTGCCGGTCGCTTTGTCGTAGGCCCGCAGCATCGCGCCGCGAGGATGCTCCGGCGTGGTGGTGATTTGACCGTCTCCGGCGATCACCAGCGTCTTGGTAACAAGCGTCCCGATGTTGTAGGTCTGCTGGCCGGTCTTTCCGACGTTGAGTCCCTTAAGAGCCGGGTTATTACGGATGAAATCCGGCGTGTCGCCGTGTGCCACCTTCCATACGATCTCGCCCTTGTCCAGATTGATGGCCGAGATGCTTCCATAGGGCGGCTTGATCAGCGGCAGGCCTTGCACGCTCAGACCGAAAAAGCCACCTCCTCCGCCCGAGGGCGCCGCGGATTTGGGGGGCGGCGGTGCATCCGCGCCGGCATTCTCGCCGGGACCGCGCGCGATCTCGACCTGGTGGCCGGCCTCGCCCAGCACGTACTTCATGTCGGACACTTCTTTGGGAGACGGAACCACTCCGATCGGGACTAAGCAGGCGTCGCAGGCAAATGCGTAGACAATATGAGTTTCGGGATCGTACGATGCGCCAGGCCAGTTCGTCCCGCCGGCCGCTGTACCCAACGTAAGCGTCGCCAGCGGTCCATTCATCGTACTTTCAACGGGTGGAGTGAACACTGGTCCAAGCTTGTACTTCGACGCGATCGTCAAAGCTTGGTCGTGCATCGCGGGCGTGAAGTCGATCAGGACATCCGGCGTCACGCCATTGCGCGAGTAGGCCGGCGGCTTGGTCGGGAACGGTTGCGTCGGTGCGTACCACTCGCCCGGAACGTTACCCTTCTCCACCGGCTTCTCTTCAATCGGCCAGACGGGCTGCCCGTTTACGCGATCGAAAACATACAGGAATCCTTGTTTGCTGGGAACCGCAACCGCCTTGATCGCCCGGCCACTGACGTTGATGTCGGCCAGAATCGGCGCCGAGGAGATATCCATGTCCCACAGCGGATGGTGCACCAATTGGTAATGCCACTTGCGCTGGCCGGTTTTCAGATCGACGGCCACGATGCTTTCGCCGAAGAGATTGTTCCCCGGGCGATGGCCGCCATAGTAGTCACCGGTCGGCGATTCTACCGGCAAGTAGACCAAGCCCAGCTCTTCATCCACCGACATCTGGGCCCATACTCCCGTGTTGCCCGTGTACTCGGCCGATCCGTTCAGCCACGTGTCGTTGCCGAACTCGCCCTTCATCGGAATGGTATGGAAGATCCACAGTCGCTTGCCGGTACGCACATCGAAACCGCGCGCATAGCCCTTGTTGTTGCGCATGCTCTTGGGCGTCATGCCTTCGCGGAACGCCGCACCGACCAGGATCGTGTCCTTTGCCACCACCGGCGCCGATTGAATCCCGATCTCTCCGTGCACTGGATCGGGCACCCACTCGCCTTTGTCATTCCATGCCGAGATGGTCTGATCGTCGTCGAGCTTCAGATCGACAACGCCGTTCTTTCCGAAGGTCGGAATTAGCGCCCCGGTCTTGGCATCCAGACCGATGAGCCGAAAGCCGGGCGTGATATAGAAAATCCGCTCCTGTTTGCCGTCCGACCAATAGGCCAAGCCTCGGCCCGAAAGTTGTCGCGGAGCCGCAGCGCCGCGTGCACCCTCCCGTTCGCCATGCACCCACAGCAACTCACCCGTCGCCGCATCCAGGGCAATGGCCGCTCGACGCGATCCAGCGGTCGCATAGACGACGCCGTTCACCATCAGCGGCGTGCCTTCCAACTTGTACTCCGGACGATTGCCGATGCTGTCGGTTTTGAATCGCCAGGCGACCTCGAGCTTATTGAAGTTGGAGGCGTTGATCTGATCCAGAGGACGGTACCTGCTGCCGCGGACGTCGGCATTGTAGCTGGGCCACTCTGTGTCTTTTGCGGCGGGCTGGGCTAACATGAGCCCGGCGGTTGACGCGAGCGTGGCGGCAATCGATAAAAGTGCGCGGTGCATGTAATCTACTCCTGAGTTCTGCTTAGGTGTAAATCGTAATATACCGCAACATCGTAGCGCTCACACTCTGTGTGCCGCGTTGGCACTCGTGTCAACGCATGGTCTCGTGCGTCAGGACCACTCCAGAATCACCTTCCCGGTGTTCCCGGACCGCATCGCCTCAAAGCCCTTCTCAAAATCCTGATACGAAAACCGGTGCGTGATCACGGGCCGGATGTCCAGGCCGGTCTCCAGCATCACCGTCATCTTGTACCAGGTCTCGTACATCTCGCGGCCGTAAATGCCTTTGATGGTGAGCTGGTTGAAGACCACCGGCGTCCAGTCGATCGCCATATCGGCGGTCGGAATGCCCAGCATGGCGATTTTGGCGCCGTGGCTCATATTCGCGATCATTTCGCGAAGCGCCGTTTCTTTACCCGACATTTCGAGGCCGACGTCGAAGCCTTCCTGCATCCCCAGCTCTTTCTGAACTTGAGCGAGCGGTGTCTCAGCCGTATCCACGGCTCGTGTCACACCCAGCTTGCGCGCCAGTTCCAGCCGGTAGCGATTCTTGTCGGTGATCACCACGTGCCTGGCGCCCGCGTGCCGAACCACCGCGGCGCTCATGATCCCGATCGGTCCGGCGCCGGTGATCAACACATCTTCGCCCAGCACTGGAAACGACAACGCGGTATGGACGGCGTTCCCGAACGGATCGAAAATCGCCGCTACATCCAGATCGATGTTCTCTTTGTGGCGCCAGATGTTGGTCATCGGCACAGCGATAAAGTCGGCGAACGCCCCCGGCCGGTTGACGCCCACGCCCATCGTATGCGCGCATAAATGCCGGCGGCCGGCCAGGCAATTCCGGCAGCGGCCGCACACCACGTGCCCCTCGCCGCTCACGATGTCGCCGGGATGAAAATCGTTGACGTTGGACCCGGTCTCGACGATCTCGCCGACAAATTCGTGGCCGATCGCCATGGGCACGGGAATGGTGCGCTGCGCCCACTCATCCCAGTTGTAGATGTGGAGATCAGTGCCGCAGATGCCGGCCCGCCGCACGCGGACCAATACGTCGTTGATGCCGATGGTGGGCTTGGGAATGTCTTCGAGCCATAGTCCTGGCTCGCGCTTGCTCTTAACCAGTGCTTTCATGAAACGGGTGGGCAGGTCTCCGACCTGCTTTTAGTCTGGCACGTATTGCCGCAGATAGCGATGCGCCATCTTGAACCCCAGTGCGTAGTCCGCATTGAAATCGGGACCCGGCCGGTTAGGCGATCCATACAACGGATCCTCGTGCTCCAGGCTCATCGCGCCCTGATACCCAGCACGCTGCAACACCGAGAAAAACGCGGCCCAGTCGATGGACCCGAGGCCCGGCAGCCGATACACCCACCATTTAGCGCCATTCACCGGATTGATCCCCACGCGCCGCAGCACGTCCCAGCGGACCTCGGTGTCCTTGAGATGCACGTCGTAGATCTTGTCCACGAAGTCGCGCGCGGTCTGAATCGGGTCCATCATCTGCCAGACCAGGTGCGACGGGTCGTATTGCAGACCGACGTAGGGCGAGTCACCGAAGCCCTTGAACAGTGCTTCGAACCCCGCCGGGCTGATGGCGACGTTCGGTCCGCCGGGATACGGCTCCCAAAGAATGCGCACCTTATTGGCTTGGCACGCCGGGAAATAGCGCTCAGTGTAGACGCGCACGATTTCATCCACTTGCTTTTCGAAAGGCTGGCCGGCATCTTTCCCGGACGCAGTGCCGATGTACGGAATTCCCAGCTTGCCGGCCACTTCGATGATCTTTACGAAATAATCGTTGTCCTGCTTGCGCTGAGCGGGATCGGGCGCGATGTGGTTTTGCGAAGCCTGAAATGCCGACACGCGCATTCCGTATCGCACGAGAATCTGCTTCACGTTTTCGATCTGCGGATCGGTAAGCGCCGTCGGATCCATGGTGGAGCGCCGCGTGGCACCCAGGATCATGTTCGTAAAACCCTCTTCTTTGGCGAATCGGACGTTGGCCTCTGTAAACGGGCCTAGGATACCGAGGCGCGGTTTCCATTCCACGGGGCGCTGCCGTTCCTGTGCCGCAGCCGCCGCCGCAGCCAGACCGGTCACTAGTGTTCTTCTGGTCATCTCGAAGTCTTACTACAATATAGCGATCCCTGTGGTGTCAATGCCGTACGCCAACCGGCAAAAACTAATTCTTTCAGCGTAGGTCGTACGGGTAATGATCGATTGAACACTTTTGAGATGGATGGTACTTTCTCCAAGGCTGGGCTATTTTCGCCCAAGCCGCAAGGAGCATAAATGCTTAAGTTTGGTGGTCGCGAGATGTCGGTCCTGGTGTGGGACTCCCCGTGTCTTTCTGTGGTGACACATCTGTAGTCACACATGGGCCGAAGAATGCGTGCTACGTCCTTTCATCCACTGGCGGCCGGCGGCGATGCCAGTCGGTGCGCGCCTGAAAATCTCTGCCGATGGCCAGCAGCGTGTTCTCCGTAAACGGCCGGCCGACTAGCTGAATGGCGATCGGCATTCCGTCGGCGAAACCGCACGGCAGCGAGAGCGCCGGCAGGCCAGCCAGATTGCCGGCTGGAATGAGCGCGGTAAGGCCGGGCGCCTTCGGCATCGGTCGGTCGCTTGCCGGATGATCGAGAGGTTGCGTAATCTTAGGAGCCGGCCCAGGGCGCGAGGGCGCGAGCAGCACGTCGATATTATCGAAAAGATCGCTAAAAGCAGACTGAATCAGGCCGCGAATGCGCATGGCCTTGAGATAATCAGTAGCGGGAATTTCGAGGCCGGCCTTCAGCCCGGCGATCTGCTTCTGATCCACCAGCTCATCCACCTTGCCGCTCTTGATCAGGGGCTCGAAAATCGAGGCGGCTTCGGACGAAATGATGGTGCTGATGATCGGGCCGTAAGGAAACTCAGGCAGCTTGACCTCGGTGACTTGCAGGCCGAGCGAACGGATCGTTTCCAGGGCTTTGGCGAAGTCGGGGCGCGCGGTAGATTCGGCCGCGTCGTCAAAATCGACGGGAGCGAAGCCCACTCGAACGTACTTCAGGTCGCGGGTGAATTGCGGCGCATAGTAGAAGCTCTTGCCGGCGGATGCCGGGTCCTGGGAATCGGCGCCGGCGATGTCGTGTAGCACCAATCCGCAATCCTCGGCCGAGCGGCACATGGGGCCGATCTTATCGAGCGTCCAGGAAAGCGCCATCGCGCCATGGCGGCTTACGAGGCCATAGGTTGGCCGGAGGCCGGTGATCCCGCAAAAGGCGCTGGGCGTGAGAATAGAGCCGGAGGTTTCCGAGCCGAGCGCAAAGGTGACCAATCCGGCGGCGACGGCGATTCCCGATCCACTCGACGATCCTCCCGACCAGCGCGTGCGATCCCAAGGGTTCAAGCCGGGGCCGGTAAGCGATGCGCTGGCGAAGCGATAGGCGGGGCCGCCGGCCAGTTCGACCATGGCGAGTTTGCCGGTGAGAATGGCGCCGGCTTTGGCGAGCTTCGTGAGCGTAGTGGCGGTGTAGTCGAAAACCTGGCCTGCGTACGGGCGCGCGCCCCAGGTGGTGGGTTGCTTGGCGTAGGCGAGCAGATCCTTAGCGCCGAACGGAATGCCTTGCAGAGGACCGCGGAAGCGCTCGCGCTTAACGTCGCCGTCGACATCGCGGGACTCCCGATCGGCTTGGTGACGGAGAGACAGCGCCAGCGCGTTGTAGCGGGGCCCGAGACGTTCCAGGCGATCGGAAAACGCTTTGGTCAGCTCCCGCACCGAAAATTCTTTGGCCTTGAGCTTCTGGTTGATTTCGGCAATGGTCGCGAAGAAAATGTCGTCGGGGACGGTGGCCATAGCGATACCTCAGGCTTTGAAGCGGGTGGCCGGCTCGGTTGTCATAGGTAACGGAAATTTGGCGAGCTGCTCGGAGTTCTGACGGATGGAGTCGCGCGCGGCCTTAAGCTCGTCATCCGGACTTAAAGTGACGCTTTGAGGAATGGGCGGCGGTGAAGCCGGTGTCTGCCCGAGCAAAACCGAGGAGACCGATAGCGCGGTAGCGATCTCACGGCGCGTGAGCTTGGTGGTAGCCATTAAACGGAGTTTAGCGCTTCCAGCGCGGCTTTTTCCATTACAGTGCGCGGCGCGGAGGTTCCGGTCCAGATCTCGAACTGGCGCACGGCCTGCTCGACGAACATCTGCAATCCCGAAACGACGGTGAGGCCCTGCTGAACGGCATGGCGCGTGAGGGTGGTCTCGATCGGGTTATAAACCATGTCGAATACCAGGTCGGCGGGAATCGAGTTTTGAAAGAAACAGCCCTCGATGTTGGGATACATGCCGAGCGGTGTAGCATGGACGAGGGCATCGAACTTGCGCGCTTCGGCCTGTTCGCGCAGTAGCGGCTCGGCGCCGCAGGCTTTGGCGAGCGATCGCACGCGATCGGGATTGCGGCCGACAATGGAGACTTTGGCGCCGCTTTCCATCAGCCCATAAGCGGCGCTGCGGGCCGCACCTCCATTTCCCACCAGCAGAATCGACGATTTGGCGAGCCGTAGTTTGCGGCTGAGGGGCACCGTGACGGCTTCGGCATCGGTGTTGGCGCCCCGCCATTTTCCCGCTTTCTTCCAGACTGTGTTGACGGCGCCGATGCGCCGCGCCAGAGGATCCACGATGTCGAGATAGCGCAGCACTTTCTGTTTGTGCGGAATGGTGACGCTAAAACCGGCGACTGGAAGCTTATCGGCGAGGATGAAGAAGTCTTTCAGTTGCGGCGGCTGAACAAGAAAAGGCAAATAGACGGCGTCCATTCGATGCGCCTGAAAGGCGCGGTTGTGTACGGCCGGAGAGATGGAGTGGCGAACGGGGTCGGCAATTACACCGTAGATCTTGGCGGCGCGAGAAAACTTTTCGACTCTATACAAATGACGCAAGAGCCGCGCGGTCACCTGGCCCGTGGCGGTTCCTTCGGAGGCATTGGGCGCGGCATAGGTAAACAGTCCGCCCCAGGCCGTGGAAAGAACGCGCGTCGGAAAGCCGGTTTCACCCATAGCCAGAACCACTACCGGGGTTCGCGGATGACTCTTGGTAAGCGCGAGAATGCGATAGTTGTCGGACGGCTTGCGGGCGGTGGTGACGATTTTATAGCCGTCCGCCGGAATGCGCATCATGCGGCGCAGCACGGCTTCCGGAGATGGCGTCCCATCGTAGTTGTGATAGGACAGGATCAACATGCCTTTGCCTCGAAAGCTCTCCAGGCGAGCCGCTACGTTTTCAGCGCTTTCGATTTCTATGTCGATGGCGCGCGCCCCGGCGTCGAGGGCCGCGTTGAGAATCCGAATCTGGTCCTCGACGCTGCCGTTGAACTTGCCCTGGTTCTGATGGCGCCGGCAGGTCGCGAGAATGCAGCAGTCCGGATGCGCCGACAGGAACTTGCGAATAATCGGAATGCCCTGTTCGGGCGACGGCAGGTAGTCCAGACGGAACTCAAAGAACGACTCGCCGGCGTTAGTTTCCCGACGCGCGTTTTCAAGCAGCCGCTGTGCTTCCGGGAAGCCCATGGCGATGCATACGCGGGGAAGCGAAATGGTCGGCGGCATGACTGCAGCGAGGAAACAGCATAACACACCGGGACACAGAAGGCAGAAGACAGGAGTCAGAAGGCGGAACCAGAAAGCAGCCGGCCCCTGAAGTCGCCTAACGGCGTTTGGCCCGGGTAGGGCTGGTTCCGACGTTCAGTCCCAGTTCTTTCAGGCGCGCCTTGGCTTTGGCAGCGAGGTCGGTGTCCGGATAACTGGTGTAAACATCGCGGAATTCCCGCGCCGCGGAGTCCTTTCTGTCGAGCTGCAGCAACGCCATGCCTTTCATATAGTGGGCGTCGGCGGTCTTGTTGCCGTCTGGAAAACGCTCCAGAACGTTGTCGAAGGCCTGGAGGGCGTTGGTGTAGTCCTGTTTCTTGTAATAGAGGTCGCCGAGGTAATACTGTGCGTTGGATGCAAATTGCGTGTTACTGAAAAACTTCAGATAGTCCGTGAACTCCGACATCGCCAGGTCGTACTTGCCGCCCAGATAGTCGCGGTAGGCGTTGGTGTAGGCCGCATCAGCCGACAGCCCGGGAGGCGGGCCGGCCTGCGCTGCATCGGGAGCGCCTGGAGCGCCGATCGGAGAAGTAGCGCCGGGAGGCGGGGGCGCCGGGGCCTTGATGGTGTTGATCAGATTTTGGAGATCGGCCATCTTGGCGTCCAGTTTGCCCATGCGAGTGTTCATGTCCAGCACGGACTCACGCACGGCGCGGAAGTCCTCCGACATCTGGTCGAGTTTCTGTCCGACGGTAGCAACCGGTGCGCTGACACTAGCTTGCTGTTGTTTCATCGCGTCGTTGAACCGGTCCTGCATCACAGCCATCGTTCGGTTGGTGTTGTTGACACTATCCAGTGTCTGCTGCACCAGAGTTTGTATTGTTGTGACTTTTTCATCCAGAGACTTCTGGACATTGCGCACCTGATCCTGCAGCATGGCGACGTCACGCTGCAGCTCGACAATTTCCTTGCTGGCGCCAAAAGTGAGAGGCGCGAGAGCGACAAACAGAATAAATGTGCGGGACAAGCTCATAACAACTCCTGTGACGTTCGGCGGACGCCGGTTTGGTGGCCGGCGCCCGCGTTTCATTTAACTAACCCTCACTGCCCGGCCGAGAGATGCGCGCGGCGATTCTTCTGCCAGCAATCCTCGCTGGCTTCGGTACATTGCGGCCTCTCCTTGCCGTAACTGATGGTCTTTATACGATCGCCCGGGACTCCCAGCTGCACCAGGAAGTCCTTGGCTGCGCCGGCGCGCCGATCGCCCAGCGCAAGATTGTATTCGGCCGAACCACGTTCGTCGCAATGGCCTTCCACCACCACGGTGAAATTCGGATCCTGCGCGAAGATCCGTTTCAAGAGCCCGGCGTCCTGAGTCAAAGAATCCCGGGCGTCGGGACGGATGTCGCTCTTGTCGTAATCGAAGAAAGCATCTTGCCCCTGTTGCTGCAACAATTCCAAGGGGGAGAGCGTGGGTGTTCTAGGCGCCGGTGGAGGCGGTGGAGGCGGCGAACTGACCGATACGGTAACGGAGCGCGTATCATTGCCCCCCGGACCTCTGGCGGTCAAGGTGTAAGTTGTGGTGTTGGTCGGAAATACCTGCCGCTGGCCTTGGCTCTGCACGGCGCCGATGCCCTGGCTGATCGACATGTCGGTGGCACCGCTGATGGACCAGCTCAAAGTGGAAGACTGACCACGCTCGATCGACGATGGCTCGGCGGTGAAGCTGTTGATCACCGGCCTCTCAACCCTGGCGACGGGCTCGGGTGGCGCGGAGGTTGGAGGCGGCGGTGGAGGCGGTGGGGGAACCTTTTTCTTGCATCCGGAGGCAAACGCTAACAACATGAACGCCAATAACACGGCGCTCAGCTTGCCATAAATGCGCGCGGAGCGAAAGGCGGCGCCGGAGTGATTCCGATTCAATCGGGGGTCGCCATAGCCTGTGCGCTTGTAAGCGAGCAATCTGTCACTTTCACTCATCCTGAACATTCTCCTCTTCTGTTTTCCAGCAAGTCTTGTGGCGCGGGCTGGGATCCGCACGCCGTGCATTGTTACTGAGTCGCTTTACTCCAAACCGGCTTCTCGTTATTTCCCTGTGTCGTGAGCTGTTGTACTCCGGTGCCATCGGCGAGCATGGTGAAAATCTGGGTGTTACGATCGCGCGTCGATGAGAACACCAGATGGACGCCATCGGGCGCCCAGCTCGGATTCTCATTTCGTCCCGCGCCATGGGTGAGTTGCACGAAGTCACGCGTCGCAACATCCATGACGAAAATGTTGAAGTTTCCTGGTTCGTATCCACGAGTCCACGAAAACGCAATATGCTGTCCGTCGGGACTCCACGAAGGATTAACCGCATCGCCCTCCCCCGTGGTCAAACGGACCACATCTGTTCCATCTATATTCATTCTATATACTTGCGGCGTGCCCCCGCGTCCCGAGACGAACACGACGTCGTTACCGGTCTTGGGATTCACTTTGCCTTCCACTTCCAGGGATCCGGAGTGAGTAACGCGGCGAAGGCCGCTGCCGTCGAGGTCGGTCTCGTAAATCTGCGAAAGACCGCTGGCCGTACAGTAAATGAGAAGGTGCCGGCTGTCGAGCATGAAATCGGAGGCAGCGTTCATAGAGGCTTTCTGGTTATAGTAAACCAACTTCCTTCCCGTTTCGACCGAATGCACGAAGATCTCCGGCTGGCCTTCGCCAATCACTTTTCCTCCGGCCCCTTTACGGACTGGGTAGGTAGTGAACGCAATCTTGGTTCCGTCCGGCGACACGACCGGAAAAGTGGTGATGGTTCCGTAAGCGGTGAAAGCTTTTTGATTCGATCCATCATAATCCATCGACCAGATCTCTTTGTGACCGGTGCGGCTGGATACGAAATAGATCTTGGTGCCGATCAGGCTGGTGGCGCCAAATATTTTCAATATGTCGGCGGCGAACTCGCGCGCGACTTTGGTGGCGCCTGCCTCATCCAGCGTTCCGACATAGACTTTGCCGATGAGTTGCGCGGAACTGGTGTTGGACTGCGTTACGTCGTCCAGCCAGCCGTACAAGACCAGCTGGTTGTTCTGTACAGCCGTATAACCAAAAGCCAGGTAGTTGGCGTTCACAGGCGGTCCGGACCAGTCTGTTAGCCAGGGTCCTTGACTGCGGCCAGCAGCGGGCGGATGCAGATCGGAAGGCTGCTGGGGAACTTGCAGAGGGTAAACCGTCTTGGGAATTACCTTAAGCTGTCCGGAGGTTTGGAGTTCGCGGAACAGCGTGGCGTTGAAAGGATCCATCAAGCGCTGGGCATCACCCGAGCCGCGGAAGTCGGGAACGGCGATGGCGGGTTTCTCGCCGTTTCCTTGTATTACGCCCTTGATCTGAGCAAAGACCAGAGCGGAGATGGCGAAGGCAATACTGGTTAGAACGATAGTGCGTCTCATTGCTTTAATTGAAAATGAAGTTCCACGTTCGCCTCATTCCGATCGTATTCGGGCGGAAGCGGAGGGAACGGCGCTGCATCCATAACGGCGCGAAGGGCGGAATTATCGAGAGTGGCATTACCACTTCGCTGGGCGATCTGTGAATTCCGGACGGAACCATCGCGCAAAATGTCGAACGTAACGATAACTGTGGGAGTGGCGGGCGAGCCAGCCAGACCGTTCCTTGACCATTTTTCCGTGACTCGCTTGACTACCAGGTCGGCGTAGGCGCCGAAGCGATTCCCGAAAACGCTGTTCGGTCCGATGCCCACTCCGGCGGAACCCGGTTTTTGAAACATGTCGGACCGAGCCGCCGGCGCTTCGCTGGTGAAGACTTGATTTGGCACCGGAGGGTAAGGCCGATAGCGCTGCTGCGCCTGCTGCCGGGGCTGTTTCTCCACGACCCGGCTCTTCATTGGAATGGCCTTGGGTTCCGGCGCCTTCACCTGCTTCTTCGGCTCCGGCTTGGGTGCCTGCTGCACCTGAGATTCGGTATCGTTGGCCACCGGATTGACAGGGCCGGCGCGTGACGGCAGCGGAATGTTTTTCACCGCATTGACCTGTACCGCATCGCCGGCCTGCGTCTTCGGCCCACCCCAAATCTCGCGCGAGTGTTGGTAGTTGATGCCGCCGAACGCTAGCAGTCCGAATACCGCTGCATGGAACGCCACGGATTCCAGAAACGGCCAACGTATCGAATCCTGCTCGTCGAGAATGTCTACGCGCGGGTTCATAGCTCAATTAGGCGTAAATTGTGGGGCGGACCTTATGGTCGGCGCGGGACGCCTCGTCCCGTTCTCGCCCACTCCGAATCAGCAGCTTGCAAATACCAAATGGGCGACCGGGGGGTCGGCCGCGGACCAGGGGTCCGCCCCACAAACGGACCGAGGGGTCCGCCCCACAAATAATGCAGAGTGGCATAAACGTCATAGCTAGCGCCGCCTTTCGGCCTGGTCTTCGGGCTGCGTCACCATATTGACCCCCAGTTTGGCCTCGCCCAAGGTCGCGACTACCTGCGCGATCGAATCCCATGGAGTTCTGCGGTCGGCGCGCACGTATACCGAAGAAGCATTCTTGAATCGCTTGCGAACTTCGTCCGCCAACAAGTTGATGTTCACCGGCTTGTCATTCAGATAGGATGTGCCGTCGCGGCCGATGGAAATCACCGGCAACTCCTGCACATTTTCCTTGACCGGCTTGACTTTCGGAACGTCGATCTCGAGACCAAACTCCATGACGTGCGCGGTGAGCATGAAAATAATGAGCAGCACCAGAACGACGTCCACCAGAGGTACGATATTGATCTCGGCCAGAGAGGTGTTCGTTCCGCGAAAACGGCCCCGCCTGATTCCGCCCGATGAGTTTCCCAGCGAGAAGGCCATGTTTACTCCATGCTTCTTTCGGTGAGGTTCAGGAACTCGAGCATGAAATCTTCCATGCGCGCGCCAAACTCCTTGATGGTGTTCCCAAAGAGATTGTAAAAGATTGCGGCCGGGATGGCTGCCGCCAGCCCCATGGCTGTGGTAATCAGGGCTTCGGAGATTCCAGGAGCAACCGCGCGCAGGCTGGCCGCACCGGCGGTGGCGAGCTGTTGGAACGCATCGATGATGCCCCACACGGTCCCGAACAGGCCGATGAAAGGCGACACCGTAGCGGTGGTGGCCAAGAGACTCATGTTGCGCTCCAGGCGAGTAATCTCTTCGCTCATGCCCAACTGCAGACTGCGTTCGAGCGCTACTGGATTCGTGACAGCGCCGCGCGATTTCATCTGCCGCGCAACTTCGCTATAGCCGAAATCAAAAACTCCGATCAGCGGCGACCGGCGGAACTGTTCACTGACCACCGCCACGGCTTGGAGTCCCGGCGCTTTGCGAAAGGCCCGCAGAAAGGCGCGATTGGCGGACTTGGCGCGACGAAACACGGCCCATTTGGAAAAAATGATCGCCCAGGAAAGTACCGAGAAGATCAAGAGCAACACCATGACAGCCTTGGGCAAGGGGCCGGAGCTTTGAATGAGATCCCAAAGCTGCAATTGCAGGAACAGCCCGCCAAGTTGGGGAAGTATCAACCGGGCTCCTTTCGCTTCAATGATAGCGTGCCGCCGGTCAGGAACGATCTAAAAAACAGAACCGGAGCGCTCTGTTTTACAGTATGACGCAATCCGCCGTCAAAAAGACGGCGATCTAACCGTTTAGACGGAGCGAAACCTCGTATAATTTCATCGAGTGTTGCTGGAACTGGTTGTGGAAAACTATGCGGTGGTGGAACGTGTCCGCGTTCGATTCCACCCTGGCCTGAACCTGCTGACCGGTGAGACCGGGAGCGGCAAATCCATTGTGGTGGATGCACTTGGCCTGCTGTTCGGCGGCCGAGCGTCGGCCGACATGGTAAGGTCGGACACCGACCGGGCTCGGATTTCGGGCATTTTCGAAGCCCCTCGGGACCCCGGCTGCCAGGCGCTGCTGGAGGAAGCCGGCGTGCCGCTGGAAGATGGAGAATTGCTAATGGAACGCGAGGTTCTGGCGGGCGGCAAATCGCGCGCGTTTCTGGGCAATCGTCCGGTGACGGCGGCTTTGCTTCGGACGCTAGCGCCCTATCTCGGCGACATCCACGGCCAGCACGAGCAACAACAACTTTTTTCGGCGGAGGCGCAGCTCGAGCTGCTGGATCAGTTCGCGGGACTGGAGGAATCGGCTGAGCGAGTGGCCGCTCTATTCCGCGAGTGGAAAAGAATCCAGGATGAGCTGAGTGCGCTGGAAAAGTCGGAGCAGGAGAAATTGCGCCTGGCCGATTTGTGGAGCTTTCAGAGGAAAGAGATTGAAGCGGCTGGATTGAAGGCCGGCGAAGATTCGGAGCTCGAGAACGAGCGCCTGGTGCTGAAGAACGTCGCTAAGCTGCAGGAGAGCGCGAACGCCGGATACTCGGCACTCTATGATGCACCGGAGAGCGCCTCGTCGCAGATTCGGGTGGCCATCAAGAAGCTGGAAGATCTGTGCCGCATCGACACCAGTCTGCAAGGAACTTTGGAGACACTGCAATCGGTCGAAATCGGAGTGGAGGAAGCGGCGCGCGCGGTGCGGGATTACCTCGACCGGCTGGAGGCTGATCCGGACCGCCTGGAACACATCGAGTCGAGACTGGCCTTGATCGATCGTCTGAAGCGTAAATACGGCGCGAGTCTGGGCGAGGTGCTGGCGTTTCTTGAAAACGTTCGAGTGCAAATCGACTCGATTGAGACGGCGGAGGCGCGCAAGGCGAAGCTAGCCGAGGAGCTGGCCCGATTGAGCGACGCCTATCGCGAGACGGCTGGTTCGTTGACTAAAGCGAGAAGGACGGCGGCGGACAAGCTCGCGAAGAAAGTGGAAGGCGAGCTGGGTTCGCTGGCACTGGAGAGTGCTGTTTTCCGGATCGAGATTCACCCGGCCAACTGGTCCGAACGCGGCGCCGATCGCGTGGAGTTTCTCATCTCGGCCAACGTGGGCGAAGAGCCGCGCCCGCTCGATAAAGTGGCTTCGGGCGGCGAGCTTTCACGCATTGCGCTGGCGCTCAAAACCTCGGCTGGAATCACTAACACGCCGGCGGGCCGGAAAAACAGGACGCTGCGCACTCTGGTGTTCGATGAGATCGACAGCGGCATCGGAGGCGGTGTAGCGGAAGCGGTCGGCCGGCGGCTCAAGAAGCTGTCGGGGACGAGCCAGGTGCTCTGCGTAACACATTTGGCGCAAGTGGCTGGGTTTGCCGACCATCACTATTTCGTCGAAAAGCGCGAGGTGAAGGGGCGAACCATCGCCGAGATTGAAGAGCTGAAGGGCGACGCCCGTACGCGCGAGATCGGGCGAATGCTGTCGGGCCAGCGGGTCACGGCCGAGGCGTTGAAGCACGCCGAGCATCTGATCCGGCTGGGCGCGGAATCGGGTCATTAGAAAACTACTTTACATTGCAAAGTTATCTGTGCTATGGTGAGGCATGCTTCCGATCATCCTCGCCTTACTGTTCCTGGCAGGTTGTGGAATCCGACCGGACTTGCCTCCCCTGGCCGCCGCGGCGCGCTCCGGCCGAACCGATCTCATCGCGACACTGGTGAAACAAGGCGCCGATCCTGACGCGCCCGCCGGCGGAAATGGGTGGACGCCGCTGATGCACGCCATTCATAAAAACCAGAAACATTCTGTGATCGCGCTGCTCAACGCCGGAGCCGGCGTGGACGCTCGTGGGACCGATGGGATGACGCCGTTGATGATGGCGTCGGGTTACGGCTACACCGACATCGTGAACGTGCTGCTCGACCGGGGCGCGGACGCCCGCATACGACTCAGCGACGGAGAAAACGCGCTGTCGTTGGCGGTCCTGGGAATGCCTGACATCGATCGTTTTACCGTCGCCGATTGTCAGGCAGGGACCGTCCAGACGCTGGTCCGGAGAGTTCCGGGTTTGCGATTCATCGGCCCACCGGGGATTTTGCGGGGGATCACCATTGCTAAAGTCAAAGCGTGCCCTGGTCTGGCGGAGCTGATGGCCGCGCGCAACCCATAGTCGCGCTGCGATCCTCGGAGTGGCTTCTGATCGGCTATTTCGCTTACGTGGCTTTGATTGCTCCTCTATATCCACTCGACCCGCAGGTAAAATGGCTGGCGCTCGCGGTAATGATGCTGGTGGCCGGCCTGCTGGCGGCGCTCGCGGTTGCAGAAAAGTATGGCAGCCAGGAAATCTTCAGCGTCGCACGGGACTGGATTCCGCTCGCGCTGACCCTGGTCGCCTATCGGGAGATGGACTGGTTTTCTCCGCTCGCTCGCGATTACAATCTGGAGCTTCGCTGGCTGGAATGGGATCGCAAGCTGCTCTATGGCGCCGGCCTACAGCGTGGCATGGAATGGCTGGGCGCGCTGCTGCCGGCCTATCTGGAAACCTGCTATCTGGTGGTGTACGCGGTGGGACCGATCTCGGTGGCTATCTTTTACGCTCAACATCGTCGCGAATTGGTGAACCGGTTACTGCTGGTGTATCTGGCGGGGACGCTGCTCGCCTACGCGTTGTTCCCCTATTTCCCTTCCGATCCGCCGCGCACGCTGTTCGGAGGAAGCGACCTGCCGAATGTGATCACGCCCATCCGGCGATTTAATCTTTGGATCTTGGGGGGCTACGGGATTCACTCCAGCGTCTTGCCGAGCGCGCACGTATCGTCGGCATTTTCGGCGGCGTGGGCGCTGTTATGGCTGCTGCCAGAAAAAAGAAAATTTGGCTGGACGATGCTGGCTTACGCGGTCAGCGTGGCCGTGGCGACGGTTTACGGGCGCTATCACTACGCCGTAGATGCCGTCGCGGGGCTCGGTGTCAGCGTAATCGCAGCCCTTATGATTCTTCCGTTTTCTCTTCGTCGCCCTCGTCGTGCTCGCGGCCTTCCTTGATGGCCTTGAGACGTTCTTCGCGGCGCCGGGCGCGTTCCGCGGCGCGCTTCACGAGCTCGGAGCCCACCAGCTCGAGCATGGCCTGCTCGGCGCCATCACCCTTACGAGGGCCCAGGCGGACGACACGCGTATAGCCGCCGTTGCGCTGTCCAAAGCGGGTGCCCAGCTTGTCGAAGAGCTTCTTTACCGAGGCGGGGGTCCGTAAAAAAGCCGCCGCCTTACGCCGCGCGTGCAGCGTGTCCTCCTTCGCCAAAGTGATCATCTTTTCCACTAGAGGCTTGGCGGCTTTGGCCTTGGGAACGGTCGTAATGATACGCTCCTGCTCGATGACACTAGTCACCAATCCGCGTAGCAGCGAGTCGCGGGCGGCGACATTGCGCTTCAGTTTGAATCCACCTCGTCCGTGTCGCATGGCTATTCAGGCGCCTCTTCCAAGCCCTGCTCATCGTCCTCTTCCGGACCGGGAGTGAAGTGAGGCAGCGAGCCCGGAGCCGGGACCAAGCGGCCTTGCGCGTCGAATTTCATGCCGAAACCCAAACCGAGATTCGAGAGGATTTCTTTAATCTCGTTCAGCGACTTGCGCCCGAAATTCTTGGTGCGCAGCATTTCGGCTTCGGTTCTCTGCACCAGGTCGCCGATGGTCTGAATATTGGCGTTCTTCAGGCAGTTATAGGAACGCACGCTCAACTCGAGTTCTTCCACCGAGCGGTTGAGCACTTCGTTCATCTGATTCATGGCGCGTTCGGCCGGCTCTTCGGCGGTCTCCGGCACCTCTTCGAAATTGATGAAGATGGCCATGTGATCCTTGAGCAGTTTGCCGGCCTGGCCTATGGCGTCCTGGGGAGAAATAGCGCCGTTGGTCCAGACTTCAATGGTCAGCTTGTCGTAATCGGTCATCTGGCCGAGCCGCGCGGCTTCGACGGTGAAGTTCACTTTGCGCACCGGGGAATGGACAGAGTCGATCGGAATGTAGCCTAGCGGCAGATCTTCATCGTAGTTGCGGTCGGCCGAGACGTACCCGCGGCCGGTCTTCAGGCGCATTTCGATGTTGAGTTTTCCGCCTTCACCGACGGTGGCGATCGGCATGTTGCGGTCGAGCACTTCGACGTCCTGATCGGTTTCGATCTGGCCGCTCAGCACTTGCCCGGGCTTATCGACTTTAAGACGCGCGATGCGCGTACCCTCTCCGATCATCTTGAACGGCACCTGCTTCAGGTTGAGGATGATATCGGTGGCGTCTTCGACCACGCCGGGAATGGGGCTGAACTCGTGGGCCACGCCATCGATCCGGACCGAGGTAATGGCCGCGCCTTCGATGGAGCTCAGCAACACGCGGCGCAGGCCGGTGCCGATGGTGGATCCGAATCCGCGCTCGAATGGTTGGGCGGTGAACATGCCGTAACGCTCGGTGAGCGTCTCGGTGTTGGCAACGAGTCTTTTTGGTTTCTGAAAGCCTTTGAACATATTTTTTGGTTCCTAGTTTCTGGTTTCTGGTTTCTAGTTCGAAACAGAAACGGTTCTTTATTTCGAATACAACTCGACGATCAACTGTTCGTTGAGCTGTATCTGGACGAGTTCTTCACGTTTCGGGTGGGCCAGCACGCGGCCCTTCAAATTATCGCGGTCGACCTCCAGCCAGTTGGGCGAGGGCGCATGCGCGGTGGCGTCGCGGGCGGCCAGGATGGTCGGATTATTCTTGCTCTTCTCGCGGACTTCGACGACGTCATTAGTCCGGACATCGTACGAAGGAATGTTGACCTTGCGGCCATTCACCATAATGTGTCCGTGGCGGACCAACTGCCGGGCCTGATTGCGGCTGGTTCCGAGACCCATGCGGTATACGACGCTATCCAGACGCCGCTCAAGCGAGCTTAACAGCGTTTCGCCGGTGATGCCTTTTTGGCCGGCAGCCTTTTCAAACAGGTTGCGGAACTGGCCTTCGAGCAGCCCGTAATAGCGCCGTGCCTTCTGCTTTTCGCGCAACTGGAGGCCATAGCCGACCAGCTTCGGCTTACGATCCTTGCCGTGCTGGCCGGGGGCGAAATTGCGCTTCTCGATGGCGCACTTTTCGGTGTGGCAGCGCTCGCCCTTCAAAAATAGTTTCATGCCCTCGCGCCGGCAAAGCCGGCAGACGGGGCCGATGTATCTAGCCATTCGTCTTTTTCTCTACCTTTCCAAAAGGTGCAGTTTACAACCCGCGAGCGGGTCTTCGCTCCTGCTTACTTAAACAGCGTTCACACGAGTGTGAACGCGGCACGCACGAATGCGTGCGCCACGGTCTATACTCGACGCTTCTTGGGCGGCCGGCACCCGTTGTGCGGGATAGGCGTACGATCTTTGATCGCCCTCACTTCGATTCCGGCGGTCGCTAGAGCGCGCACCGCCGACTCGCGGCCGGCTCCCGGACCGCTCACTCGAACCTCTACCGTCCGCAGGCCGTATTCCTTGGCCTTGTTGGCGGCCGTCAAGGACGCCTGCTGCGCGGCAAACGGAGTCCCCTTCCTCGAACCGCGAAATCCCAGCGAACCCGAGCTCGACCAGGCCAAGACATTGCCCACCTGATCGGTGAAAGTGACTATCGTGTTATTGAACGATGCCTGGATATGCATGATGCCGTTGCTGACGACCTTCTTCTCTTTCTTCTTGAAGGTCTTTTTCTTGCCGGTCTTTGCGGGGGCTTTTGCCATGTATTAGTCCTTAGGTCTTGCCGGTTGCTTTCTTCTTGTTCGCGACGGTGCCGCGGCGCGGTCCCTTGCGAGTGCGCGCGTTAGTATGCGTTCGCTGGCCCCGCACCGGCAGGCCGCGGCGATGGCGCAGACCGCGATAGGCGCCCATTTCGATGAGGCGCTTAATGTTCATCGAGACTTCCTTGCGCAGGTCGCCTTCCACCGCGCCTTCGTTCTCGATCAAGGTACGGATCTTGTTGACCTCGTCCTCGGTCATATCCGCAACTTTCTTATCGGCATTCACGCCGGCCCGGTGCAACAGCGAACGCGAACGAGTCCGGCCGATGCCGTAGATATAAGTGAGCCCGATCTCGGCCCGCTTCTTGGCTGGTAAGTCCACACCTGCAATACGCGCCATATGATTCCTCTATCCTTGCCGCTGCTTATGCTTCGGGTTGGTACAGATGACCCGCACCACGCCCTCGCGGTTGATCACCTTGCATTTATCACACATCTTTTTGACAGAAGCTCGAACTTTCATAATTCACTCCTACTTCAGCAACCGCACAATTCTTCCACGGCCCGGATCGTGGGGCGATAACTCCACCTCCACGCGATCTCCCGGACGCACTCGCATAAAATTCGTTTTCGCCGCCGAGGCTGCATGCGCGAGAACCAAATCCTGATTCTCCAGCTTCAAGCGAACCACGGCGTTCGGCATCAACTCTACAACCACCGCCTCAATCGGCTTCACGGCCGGGTCAGAACCCACGGTCCGTTCTCCGTCACGGCCACGCAATGCTCGAAATGGGCCGAAACCGAGCCATCCTTGGTCACGGCGGTCCATTTGTCCGATAACACGCGCATCTCCGGGCCGCCGGCATTCACCATGGGCTCGATGGCCAGCACCATTCCTTCTTTCAGCCGCGGATTCTCGTTTCTGCGATCCACATAGTTCGGAATCTGGGGCTCTTCGTGCAATTTGGTTCCGATTCCATGCCCCACCATCTCCCGAACCACCGAGAATCCATTCTCGACCACATGCTGTTCAACCGTCCCACAAATATCAAAAAGCCGGTTACCGGCTCTGGCCTTATCGATCGCCATCTCCAGCGACTCCTTGGTAACTTCCAGCAGCCGCTTGGTGGAATCGCTAATCTCCCCCACCGGAACCGTGATGGCCGAATCGCCAAAATAGCCGTCCAACTGGACCCCGGTATCGATGGAGACGATGTCGCCCTTCTTCAGCTTTCTCTTGGACGACGGCATTCCATGGACAATCTGCTCGTTCACGGACGTGCAAAGTACATACGGATATTTGCTGCCCGCGGTCGGCGTGTAATAGCCCTTGAAGGCCGGCTTGGCGCCCGCATCCTTCATCATCTTTTCAGCCGCCGCCTCCAGATCCTGGGTAGTAACGCCTTCTTCCACCATCTTCCCCAGCTCCTGCAGGATCTGCCATACCAGCAAGCCGCTGCGGCGCATCTGTTCCAATTCCTTTTTGTTCTTGCGGATAATCATCTCCGTCCGAGCGCAGAACGCCCCCAGGGCGAGAGGAGATCGGTATCTTTATTGTAGTACAGTTTACGCCTCATTAGAAAGACGCCCGGCGGCCGCGGATCCGGCCCGCCCGCGGAGTGAAACCCTCATAATGCCGCATGATGAGCTGGGCCTCGATCTGGTTTACGGTATCCATCGCGACACCGACCACAATCAGCAGAGAAGTGCCGCCGAAGTAGAAGTTTACGTTCAGCCCATCCAGCAGCCAGCGGGGGAAATAAGTATCGATCCAGTTGCCGACCAAGGGCAATCGCTGCAGCTTGATACCGGCGATCATGATCTGCGGGATCAGCGACAATACCGAAAGGTATAGGCCACCCACCACCGTGATCTTGGTGAGGATCTTGTTCATGTATTCGGCGGTGTTCTTGCCGGGACGGATGCCTGGAATAAACCCGCCGTACTTGCGCATATTGTCCGCCGCTTCACTGGGGTTGAAGATGATGGACACGTAGAAGAAACAGAAGAAAATGATGAGAACGCAGAATAGCAGGTAGTAGAGCGGCTGGTTGCCGCCGATGGAATTCAACATTCCGCTCAGAAACGGGCTATTTTTCACAGCCTGCACGGTCATCAGGGTCTGCGGAAACGCGAGCAACGAAGAAGCGAAGATCACCGGGATGACGCCGCCGGCATTCACCTTGAGCGGCAGGTGCGTGGACTGGCCGCCCATCATGCGCCGCCCCACCACCCGCTTGGCGTATTGCACCGGAATCCTGCGCTCGCCGCGCTCCACCAGAACAATGAACCCGACCACGGCGACCATCATCGCCAGGATCACGATCAGGTGGATAGGGGTCCACTCCTTGGTCACAAACACTTTCTCGTATATATTCTGAATGGCTCGGGGCAACCCGACCACAATGCCGGTGAAAATGATCAGCGACATCCCGTTTCCGATGCCGCGCTCGGTGATCTGCTCGCCCAGCCACATGATGAACGCGGTACCGGTGGTCAGACTCAGGCAGGTCATCAATATGAAGCCGATGCCGGGATTCAACACGAATCCGCCTTCGGCTTTTTCCAGTGTCAGGGCGATTCCGGTGGACTGCATCAAGGCCAGGATGACCGTCAGGTAGCGCGTCCACTGCGTGATTTTTCGGCGCCCCAGTTCGCCTTCCTTCTGAAGCTTTTCGAGGGTCGGCACGACGACGGTCAGCAGTTGCAGGATGATCGACGCCGTGATGTAGGGCATGATGCCGAGGGCGAAGATGGTCAAACGCCGCAACATGCCGCCGCTGAACAGGTCGACGAATCCGAAGATGCCGCCCGAGTTCTGGTTGAAGAATTCCTGCAGTCGATTAGCGTCGATACCGGGCGTGGGAATGTGCCCGCCGAGCCGGTACACGGCCAGCAGCCCCAGCGTGAAAAAAATGCGTTTCCGCAGGTCCGGAATCCGGAAGATGTTTGCGACCGCTTCGAAAAACTTCATCTTTGCCTACCTCAACAGCGAAACCCTCTCGCAGGTCAGAGACCCGCGCCGCGTGACCACTTAGGACTCGCTCCCGATCACTTCGCCACTTCCACCGGCCTTCTGGATCTTCTCCAGAGCCGATTTCGAGAAAACATGCGCCTTCACCGTAATCTTTCGGGTCAGCTCGCCGGACCCCAGCACCTTCAGCCCGGTGCCCAGCTTCTTGATCGCACCCAGTTCTAGCAAACGGCCCGGATCGAATGCTTCCCCATCCAGTTGCTCCAGGCGTCCGATGTTGATTATCGCGTATTCCTTCCTGAATATATTATTGAACCCGCGCTTAGGCAAGCGGCGGTGCAACGGCATCTGGCCGCCTTCAAAACCTCGCATGATGCTATAGCCGGAGATCGATCTGGCACCCTTGGCGCCGCGGCCTGAATATTTGCCGCGACCGCTGCCCATGCCCTGCCCGATGCGCTGCTTCTTGTGCTTCTGCCCGCGGGGCGGTTTGAGTTTACTGAGGTTCATATTAGTCCTTCACAATTGCAAGCAGATGCGGAACTTTCGCGACCATTCCGCGAAACGCCGGCGTATCCGGCCGAAGCACCACGCGATTCATGGTCTTCAGCCCCAGTGATCGCACGATGGCTTTATGTTTCTCAGGGCAGCAGATGGTGCTGCCCACCAGCTTGATCTTGATCCAGTTCGCCTTGTCCTTAGCCATCTTAAGCTACCCTCTCCAGACCTAAACTACCTTCTCCAGACTCAATCCTCGCATCTCCGCTACCTGAGCTTTGTCACGCAACTGCTCCAGTGCATTGATGGTCGCCTTCACCACGTTGTGCGGATTGTGGGAGCCGATCGATTTGGTCAATACGTTCGGTATTCCCACCGCCTGAATTACGGCTCGAACGGGGCCGCCGGCGATCACTCCCGTACCTGCCGGAGCAGGCTTCAGCAGCACCAGACCGCTTCCGAAACGTCCCAATACCGCGTGCAGGATGGTGGTCTCGAGAACGTTGATCTTGCGCAGATTCTTTTTCGCCGCCTCGATGCCCTTCTTGATGGCGGCCGGAACTTCCTTGGCCTTGCCGGTGCCGAAGCCGACGATCCGGGCGCCGGGGTCGCCCACCACCACCAGCGCGGAAAAGCTGAGATTCTTGCCGCCCTTCACCACTTTGGTGACGCGGTTGATCGAAACCACTTGTTCTTTCAGGTTCAAAGAACCGGCGTCGATGCGTTTTGCCGATGGTATAGCAGCCATTCGTTAGAACTCCAATCCTGCTTGTCGAGCGGCATCGGCCAAAGCTTTTATCCGGCCATGGTACAGATAGCCGCCGCGATCGAATACAACTTTCTTGACGCCTTTGGCCTGGGCGCGTTCGGCGATCAATTTGCCGACCTCTTTTGCGCCGGCTAAGTTTCCGCCCTTACCCACGCCGGCCTTTTTCCCGCCGGATGAAGCCGAAGCAACCGTATGCCCCTTGCGGTCGTCGATCACTTGCGCGTAGATATGTTTCAAACTGCGGAACACGGCCAGGCGCGGCCGCTCCTCGTTGCCCCGGACCCGCAAGCGGATCCGCCCATGAATGCGAACACGAACGTCGTTCTTGGAAGATTTCGCCATCTTACTTCGCTCCTGCCGCTCCTCCGGCTCCGGTCTTGCCGACCTTCTTGCGCAATGCCTCGCCCGTGTACCTTATACCCTTGTTCTTGTACGGGTCAGGCGGGCGCAAGGCGCGGATGTTCGCGGCTACCTGGCCGATCATCTGCTTGTCATATCCGGTCAGCACCAGGTGGGTCTGCTTGTCGATCTTGAGCTCCACACCCGGTGGCAGCAAAACTTCGATGGGGTGCGAATAGCCCAGAGTGAAAGTTGCGATGTTGCCTTTCACGTCGGCGCGATAACCGACGCCCGTGATATCCAACTCGCGGGTAAAGCCCGTAGAGACGCCCTGCACGGCCGAAGCAGCCAGAGCGCGTGTTAGCCCATGCAAGGGCGCGAGTTGATCCGAAGCGCGGGCGAACTCCAGGTGCCCATCCGCCTGCCGGGGCTCGATGCCTTTCGGAAGCGGCACCATGAGCTTGCCCTTGGGCCCTTCCACCAGCAGCTCTTCGCCCACGGTGATCTTGACGCCTTTCGGCAACGGAATGGGTTTATTTCCGACTCTCGACATATGTGTTACCTCATTACCAGAGCTGGCAAAGGACCTCTCCGCCGACACGCTCTTTCCGCGCCGTGCTTCCGGTCATGACGCCGCGCGGGGTCGTCAAAATATTGATGCCCAAGCCGCCCAGCACTTTGGGAACTTCCCGGCTGCCCACGTAGACGCGACAGCCCGGCCGCGAAACGCGTTCGATGCGCGAAATCACCGGCACATTACCGGGCGTATATTTCAGGTAAATGCGAATACTTCTTTTGGCGCCTTCCTCGGCTAGCTTGAAGTTCATGATGAAGCCCTCTTCTTTCAGAATGCGGGCGATCTCCATCTTCAGCTTCGACGACGGCACGTCCACCTTGGGGTGATGCGCCATCTGCGCATTGCGGATGCGCGTCAGCATGTCGGCGATTGGATCGGATGTGGCCATAGTTTGTCCCCCGTAATCCTTCGCCTACCAGCTGGCCTTGATCACGCCGGGAATCTCACCGGCGAGAGCCAGCTTGCGGAAACAGATCCGGCACAAGTCGAACTTACGGATATAGCCGCGCGGCCGCCCGCATCGGAAACAGCGGTGGCGCAGCCGGATTTTCACCCGGGGCGGGCAGTCCTTGGACAACATCTTGATCTTGGTCTTCTCTTCTTTCGCGATCTTGGCTGTAGTTGCCATGTACCTTTATTCCTCGAATCCTACTGCTGTCTGAACGGCATTCCCATCTGTTTCAACAATGCCAGTCCTTCGGCATCCGTTTTCGCAGTGGTGACGATCGAAATATTCATTCCCTTGACCTTCTCGACTTTGTTGTAGTCGATCTCGGGAAAAATCAGCTGGTCTTTAATACCGAGCGTGTAGTTGCCGCGCCCGTCGAACGATTTGGAGGAGACTCCCCGGAAGTCGCGGACGCGCGGCAGCGCCACGTTCATCAGGCGATCCAGAAACTCGAACATCCGGTCGCCGCGCAGCGTGACCATCGCGCCAATCGACATGCCTTCGCGCAGCTTGAAAGCCGCGATTGATTTCTTCGCCTTGGTGATTACCGGCTTTTGCCCGGCAATCTGCCCCAGTTCGTGCACCGCGCCATCCATGAGCTTGGCATTCTGGGTGGCCTCGCCCAAGCCGATATTTACCGAGACCTTCTCTATTCTCGGCACGGCCATGACGTTCTTGTAGCCGAATTCCTTCACCAGGGCCGGGACTACGCGATCCTTATAATGATGCCGGAGCCGAGCGTCGGCTTTCTTCGACGGCTTGGGAGCCTTCGGCTCTCCCTCCGCTTTGGAGCCTTCGGGCGTCTTCGCACCTGCCTCTTTCTTAGGACCCTGCTGGGCCCTGGGCTCCTTTTTCGGACCCTGCTGCTGCGGTTTAGAAGCGTCTTCTGGTTTCTTTTCCTTTGCCATTCGTCCCTGCTTTTCTAGGCGCGCTTGTCGATCAGCTCGCCGCTCTTCTTGGCGATGCGCACGCGCCGCTCCGATGTGCCGGCGCCTTCCATTCTGTAGCCTACGCGCGACGGCACGCCGCCCGACGTCAGAACCATTACGTTCGAAATCGCGATGGGGCTCTCCCGCTCGGCGATTCCGCCTTTGATCTGTTTGGACGGATTGGGCCGGGTGTGCCGCTTGATCATCGAAACACCCTCCACCAAAACCTTTCCCACCGCCCGGTCCACCGAAATAACGCGCCCCGTTTTACCCCGGTCGCGCCCGGCGATAACCTTCACCTGGTCATCCTTCTTGATACGGACTTTTACGAACCGCCGGCTGTTGTCCTTTTGGCGCGCCATCAGATAACCTCCGGCGCCAGCGATACGATCTTCATAAACTTCTTGTCACGCAACTCTCTCGCCACCGGCCCGAAGACGCGCGTGCCCACCGGCTCGCCGACTTCGTTGATCAGCACCGCGGCGTTAGAATCGAACCGGATGTAGGTGCCGTCCTTGCGGCGCGATTCCTTGCGCATCCGAACGATGACGCACCGCACCACTTTGCCCTTTTTGATAGGAGACTCTGGCGTGGCTTCCTTAACGCTGGCGGTGACCACGTCGCCCAGGCCCGCTCGCAATCCCAGATCGCCACCGCGGGGCAAAATACACTGCAGCTTGCGCGCGCCGCTGTTGTCGGCGACTTCGAGCAAAGTTCGCATCCCAATCATGACTTTTTCCTTTTGGTTCCCTTAGCGGTCGGGGACTTCGATCCGGCCGTCGGCTGCATCAGATCCAGATCCACAGCGCTCGGGTCCACCGCCACCTGCACGGCTTTCCGCAGAACTTCGCCCAGCCGCCATCGCTTGAGCTTGCTGATGGGCCGGCATTCGATGATTCGAACCACATCGCCTACCTGCGCGGTTTGCTGCTCGTCGTGAGCGTAGAATTTCTTGCGCTTGTTGATGATCCGCTTGTAGACCGGATGTTGAACTCGCCGGGTGACTTCCACCACGATGGTCTTCTGCATCTTCGATGAGACCACCTGCCCAACCTTCTCGTTCTTATTGCCGATCGGTTTTTGCTCTGCTGTCTCCGCCGTGGCCATGACTCACTTGCCTTTCTTTTTCTTCTTTTTCGCCACCGGTTCTGGCGCCGTATCGGGATGCAGCTCGCGGTCGCGCAGGATGGTCAGCATCCGCGCGCGATCCTTCCTGAGGGCCCGCAGCTTCTTCAACCCGTCGGTCTGCCCCATCGCCATTTGAAATCGGATCCGGAAGGCCTGCTCGCGCATTTCTCCGGCTTGTTTGCGAAGTTCGTTGCTGTCCTGTTCTCGTACTTTGTCGGCTCGCATCGTTATTCTCCGGCGTGTACCCGGCTCACCAGCTTGGTAGGCAGGGGCAATTTCCCCGCCGCTAACCGGAAGGCTTCTTCGGCCGTGGCTTTGGGGACACCTTCCATCTCGAACAGGATCTTGCCCGGACGAATCACGCACACCCACTGCTCCGGTGCGCCTTTACCTTTTCCCATACGGGTTTCAGCCGGCTTCTTGGTGATCGGCTTATCGGGGAACAGGCGGATCCAAACCTTGCCGCCGCGCTTGATGAAACGCGTCATCGCCACGCGGGCGGCTTCAATCTGCCGGTCGGTGATCCAACCGCAGCGCATGGCTTTGAGACCATAGTCGCCGAAGGCAAGCGTAGAGCCCCGCCAGGCTTTTCCGGTCATGCGCCCGCGCTGCTGTTTTCTGTATTTGACCTTTTTGGGCATCAACATGAGAGTCAGTCTCCAATATTTCGATTATTCCGGCTTCTCCTGCGGCGGTTCGGGCGGCGCCGAGGATTCCGACGGCGCCGGGCTATCGTGTTTCAACTCCTGCTTCCAGCTCGGCTGCGGCGGGGCGAGGGGAGGCAGGATCGGCGCAGGCTTTGAGGTCGAGGACAAATCCGGCGGAGCCGATTGCATGGCCGGACCACCGGCTTCGAAAGGCGCAACCGGTGTTGGTACAGGCGGACGGCGCTCCCGGCGATCCCGCAGTGGTGGACGGCGCGGCTCCGGCTCGTTACGCAGAGAATCCCGCCGGGGACCACCATCCAAAATCTCGCCCTTGTAGGTCCAGCACTTGATTCCGATTACTCCGTACGTCGTGTAAGCCTGGGCAAAACCGTAGTCTAGATCGGCGCGCAAGGTATGCAGCGGCAACTGGCCCTGCAGGTACCATTCACTGCGCGCGATTTCCGCCCCGTTCAGCCGTCCCGACACGCGCACTTTAATCCCTTTGCATCCGAAGCGCAGCGCCGAATCGACCGCCTTCCGCATGGCCCTGCGGAAAGCCACGCGCTTTTCCAGTTGCAGCGCGATCGACTCAGCCACCAGTTGGGCATCCAGCTCCGGCTTGTGCACTTCCTGAATGTCAATGAAGACCTCGCGCTTGGTCTTTTTGGCCAGATCGGTTTTCAGCTTCTCGATCTCGGCGCCCTTGCGTCCAATGATGATGCCGGGCCGGGAGGTGCGAATGGTCACGCGCAGTTTGTTGCCGGGGCGATCCACTTCGATTGAGCTCACGCCCGCTGCTTTCAGCCGTTCACGCAGTGAGTCCTTCAATTCCAGATCTTCGCGCAGCAGCTTCGCATAATCTGCCTTAGCGAACCAGCGCGAGCGCCAGGTCTTGGTGACACCCAGCCGAAATCCGTAGGGATGAACCTTTTGTCCCACTATGCTTTCTCCTCAGTCTGCTTGTCGCCCACCATGACAGTGATGTGCGCCATGCGCCGCTGATAGCGATAAGCCCGCCCCATCGGCGCCGGACGGATGCGCTTCATCCGCGGCCCTTCGTTCACGTACGCCTCGGTGACAATCAACTGGTCGACATCGACGTCGTTGTTGCGGTTCTCGGCATTAGCGATGGCCGAGCGCAGCACCTTTTCCACCATCGGAGCGATGCGCTTGTTAGTAGACCGCAGGATGTTGATGGCCGTGCCGGCCTTCTGGCCGCGGATCATATCCACCACCAGCCGCACCTTCTGGGGCGATGTTCGAACGTATCTGGCTTCCGCTCTGGCTTCCATTTGTTTAACTCCTAGGACGGTTTCGCCGTCTTCTCC
>Ga0210386_10000789_pt1 | contig 29207 bp, 21 predicted proteins | sample IncBWH32OmetaG_FD_160091 | JGI IMG/M metagenome (GOLD analysis project Ga0210386, IMG submission 160091) | Forest soil microbial communities from Barre Woods Harvard Forest LTER site, Petersham, Massachusetts, United States - Inc-BW-H-32-O ...
TGTATGCGCCGTCGCCAGGATGGTTGAGCAGAAAATTGACGAAGCTTCTGACGCGCAGCGCTCGGGTCTGCTCGCCGATTATGTCCGCCACTCGTTTTAGCCGGAACGGCCGAAACCAGGCGGGCCCGATTTGCCGGAGGGGCGCTCCGGCGTCAGAGACCAAGATAAAATCCGTTCCTTCCTTGGCGCATTGTTTGCCGCTGTCGAAAAGCGGTTCGGTGCCCAGGTTGTCGTAGATCCCGCCATCGTAGAGATGCAGATTCGCAAAAGGCGGTGCAATAGTTTGCTCGGCCTCTTTCGGTAGGTCCCAGTCGTCCCGTTTGCGCCACTCGTAGCGGTTCACTTCGATAACGAAGGGGCCGATTACCCCCGGATATGCGGCCGAGACGGCCATTGCATGCGCGACCTTGAACTCCGCCGCATCGGCGTAGCCGAGTTCGTAATCGCCACCCGCGGTTTGCTTAAAACGGAAGCGGCGGCCAGTTTCGCTAGTCGTGGCATTTACCGACCAGACAGGTTCGTCGGGCAGATCGGCGAGCCTTGCGTCAATCGACCATAAGTGCTCGATAGCATCAGCGATAATATTGGCGCGCGAGAGCATGTAGCGCCAGTTCGCGGGCCGGATCAGTCGCTGAATAGCGTGAAGCGCCAAATCTTTTTCGGTGAGCATCTGCCTTATATAAGGTAATGCTGCCGTTCTATATTCCACCGCTGTCGGCCATTTCCAACCCGATGAGTTGAGGATGAGACCGACAAGCAGGCTCCCGCCCGAGACTGAGGAGATATGATTGACGTGCTGTAGCACCCCAACCTCGGCCAAGTACCGGATCACCCCTGCATGGAAGGCCATGGCGCGGGTGCCGCCCCCGGACAACGCCAGCCCAATGTGCCTATCCGCGAGGCCGGTCATGACGCCTTCCCGGCGAACCACCGTTCCTCGGTTTCGCCGATGATCAACATCAAAGCCGAGAGGCCCTCGTTTCGTAGCACGACCGCCAAATGCTCCAGCAGCAGAACGTCGTCGCGACTCGCCCGCGCCGAGTTGTTACGGGGATGGCTGTGCCATTCGCCGACGTAGCGCACGATATTGGCTGTGCGGAGTGCGGCCTCGCCGACGGCCTCTTCAAGCCCCTGGACCCCCCTTACGAAGCCGGTCTCTTCCTCGCGGCTGTCGGCAGGGGCCGACAAAGCGTCGACGATGGTCACGGTACCCAGGACCAGGTCGAAATAGCCGAGCAACACACCGCCGGTCTCGTTGGGCAGATGGCGCTCGCGTTCCCGCCGGAGCTTGGCCCGCAAGGACACATCCCATACGATTTTCAGGTCACGAATGTCCGAGGTCAGCGGCAGCGCTGGGGCGTAACTCTGACACGTAACCGTGCCGGTATCGGCATCGTGGTGCCAGATCAACAATCGCCCTTCCGGATCGCCGAGGCGCACTCGGGTCATATGGGCTAGATTTGCAGCGTGCAGGGCGATCAGCTCGTTCGGGATCACGGCCGAGGGCTCCCGGCATCCGGCGCCAGTCGACAGATGCCCACGGTGGCCGGCCAGATGAGCGGCGCCCCACGCTTCAGAGATCACCTGGCGATAATACTGACCTTCCAGCGTATCGAGGCGAACGGTACGCTGCGCATCCTCGATCAACATCACCGCTCCTGATCCGGACGGGGTGATGAAGGCCGATAGAGCCCGCCTCACACTTGAGCGTGACGCGATCACCCGTGGAACGCCGAGATCGGTGCTCACATCGACGACGACATCACACGCGTCGAGCGTCTCCGCCACGGCAGGGACATCAAGGTCATCGGCGCGCCCAGCGATCCCGCGCGTTATCGCGGGTTGCCCCGCGAAGACCAGACCGGCGAGATCTGTCGCCACATGCGCTTTATTCATGCCGAGATGGCGGGCCAGCGCCGTATGCCGCGCGAGGTTGTGCGGCCGGATGTAATCCGGATCGATCACCGTCCAGCGGCCCCAGCCAGCGCGGACCCAAAGATCGAACATCTGCGAGCCGAGCGCTCCGAAGCCGGACAGCACGCCGACCGGGCCGTGGTCTACAAGACCGGCCATACGCCGTCCTTCACCGGGGGTAAATGCATCGCTGAGCGCTAGCTGAATCACCTCCACATCGCGCCAGCCGGCGGGGGACGGCGGATTGCCTCCAATGATATTCAGCACGAGGTAAGCATCTGGCCCGGCGGTAGGCGCCGCCATCCCGCCGAGCTGGGCGGTGTTGAGCTTTTCCAACACCCCCATCGCCACGCCGAGATCGGCCATATTCTGTTGCACACTATAGCCTAACTCGACAGTGCCCTCGGCTGCCGTTCCGGATTCCCGCAACAGCGGTACACTGAGAACCAGCAGGGTGAACCGGGATTCCGGTTTCTCGAACCGCCCGTCTCGGCAAAGATTGCGAATATTTTCGGCAAGGATCGTCGCCAAAGACGCGCCGCGGCGCTCGAACTGATCGTGAAGCTCGCCAAGTGTCGACGGAAGGGCCTCGACACTGCCATGCACGACCGGCAACAGCCGCAACGCGATACACGCGAAGCCCATTTCACCGACGGCGCCTTCGTTACGGCCGATCATTTGCCCTATCAGGGTCAAATGGGTGCCGCGCTGTTTGTGAGACTCGATGATTAGCCGGTAATTAGGATCGGCGGCCTTGTCTCTGAAATCGAAGGGCAGGACCAGCTCGAAGGGGCTGTCGAAGTAAAGTTGCTCAAGCGGCTGATCGGGCCGATGCAGCGTCCCACTCGCCGTCTCGGCCAGCCACCAGAGGATCCGGTTCAGATGGTGATGGGCGGTCCAGGTGCGGCGCACGTGCGCCCAGGGTTCAAAATATAAGCAAAGGTTGCGCGGTGCTCCGGCCGCGACGTGATTCTGATGCGCCGTTACCGGAAAATCCCGCCGCAGCGCCCATACCGCCGGGGCGCGAGCGGCGCTGGAGTAGAAGACCAGCGCCAATCTTTCGCGATATTGAATCCCCACCTGGTTGCGCGTCGGCACCGCGTCGTTCTCGCAGTCAACGACAAGCGCTTCCGCATCGTTCTCCCCGTCCGCCACGCGGCGCGCCTCAATCAGCCTGAACTCGGGGCGCGACCCGACGGCATGCCAGCTGTCCTTGGATGCCGGGAAGGCGAGGTTGTCGGGCAAGGCGCCGGAGATCGGGACTCCAACCGAGATGTGGGTCTCCGGCATCTATCCCGCGCGCGGCGCCGGCGACGAGATAATGGCAGCGCTAGCGCTGCGCTTGAAAGCGAGGTTGCCGCCGCTTGCAGAGATCTCGAACACGATAGGTTCGGGCTGCGCCGCCGACGGGTGCTCCATCGTGATAAGAAACCTCCGTCCGCCGACCTCCTTGAGAAATTCCTCGTAGGTGTTCCTGGCCTGAACATGCGGCGGCTGCGACGCCTCATATGCCACCTGGTCGCTGCCGATCGGATTGCTCGAGCTGACGATATAGGCGTCGTTCTGCCCGTGACGCAGTAATTCCGCGACATTACCCGTGGGTTCGGTCTTGTTATAGCCTTTGTCTGGACCGAGCGCCAAATAGCTGCAGTGATGCGGGATATTATAAAGGTCCCAGTCCATCCGGTCGTTGTTGTTGTGATACTTGCTGGTCGCTACGATATCATCAAGGACCCCGTGTTCTGAGTCTCCGACCGCAAAGTAATTGAACCGCGTTCCCCCGATCTCGAACCGCACCTGGAAAATAAGCGAGGCCTCGTTCCGCAATACGTCGCCGCCGTCGACATGCTTGATGAATGGCGAGTGGCAGAAGAATTCCACGCCGTCATTGGCTAGGCTGAAGCCGGGAACCAGCTGTCCGGCATCGGTGATCAAATGACGGCGATCCTCAAGCGTGAGGCCGTTCGCCTCCAGCCAGGCTTTCAGCTTATCGGGTTTCGAGAAAACGCGAATGCCCGTTCCCTGCCTGAGCCGATACCGGGCCTCCTGGCGCCAGATGAACACTTCATTCTGCTGCTGCTCGGCGGTACCCGATTCCAGGATCATGGCGGCCGGCACCCACAGCTCGGCGATCTTGATGCGCCCGCCGCCCTGATATTTCTCGGCGTAGCGCAGTTCGAAAAATTCCGTACTGTTGCAGATATGATCATTATCCCCATGCGTCAGCGCTACGACATCATAGTGATCGCGCTCGGCTATCCGAAGATCATGGGTTAGGTGTTCCTTGAGATTGAACTCCCTGGAGCCGTCTTCTTCAGTCTTTTTCTGATGATGGTAGTCAAAGAGCAATCGCTTGCCGTTCTCTAGAATGATCTGACTGCTGTCACCATTTCCTACTGGATAAAAAATAACCTTGTGCATTAGAGCTCGCTCCTAAATCTAGCTTCCGATCCCATCGGACCACGATACGTTGTCCGACCGGTGATGCCGCCGTCTAAGGGTCGGTCCCTTATAACCGCCGCGCATCTCGTATGGAGCGATCGCGGCGCGTTGTCAAGCACAAGCACTCATCAATGTTTGTATCACACACAATGTGCTTGGCATTGACATTTATGATTCCAACTCCTTACTAAAGGTATATGAATTCGGATCGCATCTATCACCAGATAGGCATCGTCATCAGAAGCCGACGGAAACGGCTCTCGATGACACAGCAGCAACTCGCAGCGCACCTAGGCATCTCGCGAGCGTCATTGGCCAACATAGAGGTAGGGCGTCAGAAGGTATTCGTGCATCATCTCTATGCGCTCGCCGCTGCTTTGCGGCTTCAGCCATACGAGCTTCTGCCCCTCCCGACTGCGTTCGCTCTAGACGAGGATTGGACCGGACTGCCCTTGCCGGAGGGTCTCAAGCCTGAGCAGAGAAGCCAAGTGGCGCATCTTGTCGATGCGGTTGGCTTTGAAGCCGGCGAGAAAAAGGGAGGAGCGCTATGACAAAAAAACGCAGAAGCTCACCAGCCATGCACGCAAGAGATTTATTAGACACGCTAGATATCCGGAAAGTGCCCGTCCCACTTGAAATGATTGGTGAACATTTAGGGGCAAAAATTCGCATAGCACCTCTTGATGAAGAGCTGTCGGGAATAATATTTATTCGTGATGGAATGCCAATTATTGGGATTAACGCTATACATCACCCGAATAGGCAGCGTTTTACGCTAGCACATGAATTTGGACACCTAGTACTACATAAACATCTTATTACGAGCATGGTACACGTGGACAAGAAGCTCCCGTTCTTTATGAGAGACGCTAAATCTGCTACTGGAACTGATAAAATAGAGATAGAGGCGAACCAATTTGCGGCCGAACTCCTGATGCCCGAGGCTATTCTCCTAAAAGAGATTCAACGAGAGGCGTTTGATATTGATGATGAAGCCCCATTAGAGGAATTGGCGCGAAAATTTCGTGTAAGCAAACAAGCGATGGGTCATCGAATTCAAAATATTTTTTGATGGGAATCTTGTAGGGCCGCGACTGCGAACGCCTCACGCCGCCGCCCTATCCTGCACATCCCGAAGTATCTGGATCAGCTGCACGACCTCCCCTTCCGCGAAAATACCGGCGACGCCGAGCGGATCGATGTCGGTGAAGGGAGATTCGTAGAGCAGCCGCGGGTCCATCGCTCCGCGCGCGGTCAGGTGCTCAATCATCATGTCGATGAATTCGAGCTGATGCGCCGTCAGCTTGCGGCCCTCGCAGAAGCCGTCCAAGGCCCGCTTCGCTGCTGCGCGATCCAATCCGACCAGCGAACGCACGAAAAGGCCGAGGCCCTCTTCTCGGCGAATCCGTTCGATCTCCTCCGGCGTGCCGATGCCCGCCTCGACGAAGATGCGTTCGAGCTCGCCGAGGTCGGTCGGCGTGAGCGGCTCATTCCGATAGAGCTTCAGGACAGCTATGTGGCTCTGGTTGGCCTTGAGAAACTGCCGCGCCTTCGCGCGGAACCGATCCATGTCCGTGCCAACTGGCACGCCACTAACCTCGATCGCATCCCCTCCCCCGATCTCGTCCTCGAAATCCGAGTACACAATCGAGCGCTTCTTATATTCGATCAGCTTGATGAGGCTTCGCAGCCGGCGCCGCACCGTTTCCAGCATCGGGACGGTGATGTCCTGCCAGTACTCGTCCGTTTGAACCTCCAGGATCAGCGATAGTTCGGCTGCGACCATCGGGATGTTCTGGAGTTCCTCCAGCAGGCCGGCGATCAAAACGATCTTTGTACGCAAGCCCTCAAACGCATGATCGGAACGCAGTAGTGCGAGCTGGGCCCGAAGGAGCAGAAGGTCGAATTGCTTCGCGTCGAAGTCGTCATCGGCAAGCCCTGACGGCAACCCGGCCACTTCATTTATCAGATCCGCTTTATCCGCGTCGCTGAGGCTCTCCCAGGCCGCTTTCTCTGCATAGTGCTCGACGAAAAGCCGTTTCGGCCGCACGATGAAGTTCTCGAGGCTCATTGCCGCAACCTCTTCATGCAGACGAGCTGCCGTGTCCGTACGCACGGTTTGTAGGTGCTCGTTATCCTCTTTCCCCTTGTCAATTTCGCCGATCAGCTCGACCCGCCGTACGAAGAGGCGCTTCGCCAATGAATCCACCACGGCGCCATCCGCGGTTTGCGGGTTCTGATTGAAGAACTCGAAATTCTGGCAGAAATCAAAGACGTGGAAGAATTCCTTGTGCCGCCCGGGCCCAAACAAGTCGGGGCACAGCCGGGTGCCGCGGCCCAGCATCTGCCAGAATTTCGTCTTCGACCGTACGATCTTGAAAAAGACCAGGTTGACGATCTCCGGCACATCGATGCCGGTGTCGAGCATGTCGACCGAGATCGCGATGTGCGGCGCTTTTTCCGCTAGATAAAAATCATCGAGCAGCGACTGCGCGTATTCGGTCTTGAAGTCGATCACCCGCGCGAACGAGCCTTTGAGATGCGGGTAGTTGATATCGAAACGCTGAGCGATGAACTGCGCGTGATCGTGGTTTTTCGCAAAGATAATCGTCTTGCCGAGCCGGTCGCCCGCCGCCACCTTGAGCCCGTGCGTCATCAGGTGTTCGAGCACCTTGTCGATTGTGTCGGCGTTGAACAGCCACCTATTCACAGACGGAGCGTCAACCTGCGTTGGGACCGTACCGGTCTCATCCCACTCGATCGCATCCCATTGTTCCTTCTCCTCCTCGGAGAGGTCGTCATAGCGGATGCCTTCGCGGACAAACCGCAGCGGGACCGACACCGCCCGCGGCGGCACCAGGAAACCATCACTTACCGCCTCGTCGAGGCCGTAGGCGTCCGTCGGCACGCCGCGCTGCAGGTCGAACAGCCGATACGTGTCGCGGTCGACCTCGTCCTTGGGCGTGGCGGTAAGACCGACGAGCAGACTGTCGAAATAATCGAAGATCGCACCGTATTTCCGATAAACCGAACGATGCGCCTCGTCGATCACCACGAGATCGAAGTGCCCGACGCCGAACCGCCGCTTGCCTTCGGCCGTCTGGTCGATCAGCCCCATCATGGTCGGATAGGTAGAGACATAAACCCGCCCCTGGGCGTCCTTCTCTGTCACCAGGTTTACCGGTGACGACGAGGGCAAATGACGCTTGAAGGCGTTCACCGCCTGGCGCACCAATGCTACACGATCGGCCAGGAACAGGACGCGCTTCGCCCAATTGGCCCGCATCAGCAGATCGCTGAGCGCAATCACTGTCCGCGTCTTGCCGGCGCCGGTCGCCATTACCAGCAGCGCCTTACGCTGGTGGTCCTTTTCGACGGCTTCGGCGACTCGGCGAATCGCCCGGTGCTGATAAAAGCGCTCGACGATCGTCCCGTCGACATCCTCCGCGGCTAGGGATTTCCGCAGCGTCCGGCGCTGGATAGCGAGCTCCAGCTCGTCTTTGGTCAGAAAGCCCTGGATCGCGCGCGGCGGATATTGTGCGTCATCCCACAGCCAATGCTCATAACCGTTGGTGTAGAAAATCACCGGCCGCTGACCGAACTGCTTTTCCAGGCAGTCGGCGTACAACTCAGCCTGCCTTTGGCCGACGCGCGCGTCACGGCGGGTGCGCTTTGCCTCTACGAGGCCAAGCGGTTTGCCGTCGTCACCCCAGAGCACATAGTCGACGAAGCCCTGTCCCGTCCTGTTTGGCATTCCTGTAAGGGGGAATTCCGTATCCTTCCCGGGCTGATCGAGGTTCCAGCCGGCTTCCTTCAGCAAAAGGTCGATGAAAGCGTCCCGTGTCGCGGCTTCGTCATAATCATGCGTGTCGGCGACGGCCGCGTTTGCTTTCTTCGCGGCCGCGATCTCCGCTCGTAGTTGGGCAATCTCGGCTTCGAGCGCAGCGCGCTGTGTCTCGCTCCCAAGCCTTTGCTGCTCCGCCTCCTCGCGCGCCCGGACGCTCTCGGCATAACGCTGCTCGGCTTCTTGCAGCTGCTTTAGGGTGGCGACCGCAACTTGCGTGGTGCGCGGCAGCGCCTGCGGCGAGAAGGTCAGGCCGGGCCCTGGCTTAGGCCCACGCGTATAGGTTCGCGTGAGCCAGTATGCGAAATGGAATAGTTCCCTGAGCGCTATAACCGCCTTGTCGGGGGGCACCGCTCGCGTCTCATGCACCGCAATGTTGCCGAGGTCCTTTACGATCCGCGCCTTCGCCACCAGCGCGCTGCCGACGAGCGTCCTGAACGTCGCTTCATGGATGCGTGCTGCAAGCGTGGTCTCGTAGGGATCCTTCAAACTGCTGTCGCGTTTGTAGAGCCACCCGACCCCCACCTCGAGCGCGAGCCGAGCGTAGAAACATGAGGAGCGAGCATCGAACAGCGCCAAGCTCTCCGCTCTCGAGGCGTGGGCGAACACCTCGGGGAATTCGGCGGAGAGGAAGGCGAATTGCGACATGCTGCTACCCGGCCATTTCGAGCTCGCGCTCTGCATCCCTGCAGGTCAGCTCGCCGCGGAAGGCGCGGTATTGCAGGGAAGCAAAGAGGGCGTCCAGCTTAACCAGCGAAATCTTCTGACCAATTATAATCCGTTCAACAGCGCTTATTTGTGCCGAAAACTCTCGTTGCTCACTCAGAGAGGGCAACGGAATTAGAAATTCTCGAATTTGGTCCAGATGAAGATCAGGGACACCAATCCCTTTTATTCTTCTATCCGCTTGACCCTTTACTGCGGGTAATCCCAGTGCGGCACATAAAAATTTTGAGTCTACCAAATCTTTGCGAGGCTTTATTAAACAAACGCTGACGTAGATCGAAAACTCTACGTCTTGGTCTACGAGCGCCGGTCGTCCGTATGTGGCGCCGACCTTCGTATACAAAATATCCCCCCGTTCTGGTCGGCATCGTTTGGTGAACCTCTCATGATCCTCCCAACTCACAAATTTACAATCATCAAAACGCAGTACCCCCGTGGTGATATTTTTTACAGATATGAACGGCACCCCCTCGTCTCTGTACACGGGCTTCTGATGCACACCGTCGGTAATTCTCGTTGACACATCTGCGAGACGAACCATATCGCTGTTGTTGGAATTCCGACTAGGATCTCCAAAAAAGTCGATGAAGAGCGACTGAACGAGGCTTTCAAATCGCTTCAGTGCCTGCCGTCGCTTCCGGCGCAACTCATCGGCAAGATCGAGGATCGCTGCGATGCGCCGCTGTTCGTCGAGCGGCGGCAGCGGGATCTCTAGAGAGGCGAGATCCTCTGTTTTGATTTGTTTAAACGTGCTCCCGGTTGCGCGAGAATTTAAAAAAGCCTTCTTTGTCTCCAGGACACGCCATAGGAAGCGAGAGTCCAAATTCTTCTTAACCCGGATCGCGCTTATACCGCGCCCCACATAATATTCATGGTCTGACCAATTGAGATCGCCGATACTCGCGCGGATTGTTATTAAAATGTCCCCCTTTTGGGATGTCTTTGCGCCTCCCCGGCTGAATTGGGTTGGCTCAGGGTAGAGATCTCCGAATTGTCCCGCCCCGGTCAGAAGCGGAAGTCCCTCGTGCTCGCTATTTACAACGAGCCATCTGGGGATTGTCCCATGATTACCTCAGCAACGTGGGACAGCTGAATCGTCTGCGCAGCAGTCATGCGACCAAGTCTTTCAGCTGCTTAATTCCCTCGACAATTTCTGTCTCTAATTTGTTCAATTCGTCGATGATCGTGGCTGGGGAATCATGACTTTTTGCCGCGTGCTCAACCTCCCTGTATCGGTTGAGCGAGAGATCATAGCCGTTCACAGCAATTTCCGCCTTGGGCACACAGAAGCTTTGCTCGGTTCGCGACTGATTGCGTTCACTGTCGTCGCGTTCCTCCCAGTGCATCAACACGTCTGGCAGATTGTTCTTGCTGTGGTCCTCGTCGGTCAGCTCCACCTGTGGCGTCGGACCGAGCTTTTCCTCTGGCAGAAGCGGTTGTCGCTTGTCGTCGAGAGACCAGCCGTCTGCGCCTATGTCGTAGAACCAGACATGATCGGTCCCGCCAACCCCCGTCTTGGTGAAGACCAGGATGGCGGTCGAGACCCCTGCGTAGGGACGGAACGCGCCTGACGGCAGCTTGATCACGGCATCTAGTTTGTGGTCTTCAACGAGCATCCGGCGCAGGTCCTTATGAGCTTTTGAGGAGCCGAACAGCACGCCGTCGGGCACAATGACAGCGGCACGGCCGCCCACTTTGAGCAGCCTCAGGAACAGCGCGAGAAAGAGCAGCTCGGTCTTTTTCGTCTTTACGATCTGCTGCAGGTCCTTGGCGCAACCCTCGTAATCAATTGCGCCCGCGAACGGCGGATTAGCGAGGACCAGGCTATAGAGCCCTGCATCGGCGTTATGCTCTTCCGCCAGTGAATCCCGATACACGATGTGCGCGCTCTCGACGCCGTGCAGCATCATGTTCATCGAGCCGATCCGCAGCATCGTTCCGTCGAAGTCGAACCCGTTGAACATCGTTTCGTGAAAATGTCTGCGCAGCTTCGGGTCGCGCAACACCTCCGGGTGTCGGCGGCGGAGATACTCGCCAGCCGCGACGAGGAAGCCGCAGGTGCCGACCGCGGGATCACAGATGATGTCCGTCGGCGTTGGCTCCGTCAGCTCGACCATCAACGCAATGATGTGCCTGGGCGTGCGGAACTGGCCGTTCTGGCCTGCCGTCGCGATCTTGCCGAGCATGTACTCGTAGACATCGCCCTTGGTGTCGCGATCCTCCATGCGCACAGCGTCGAGCTTCTCGACCGCTTTCGTAAGCAACGCCGGCGTCGGGATGCCAAGACGCGCGTCCTTCATGTGTTGACTGAAAGCAGAGCCCTCGCCCCCAAGCGTGCGCAGGAACGGGAACACGTGCTCGTCGACGACCGTGAACATCTCCCGCGGCTCGAACGACTTGAAGCGCGACCAGCGCAAGTCGTCATACGCACGCCCGCGCTCGTCCTTCCCTTTCGGGAAGATGCGTCGCTCCATTTCGATCTTGAGCTGGGTGGCCTTCCGCTCCTCGACCGTGTGGAGTTCATCGAGACGCTTGATGAACAAAAGGTAAGTGATCTGTTCGATCACGGAGAGCGGGTTCGACACGCCGCCCGACCAGAAATCGTTCCAGATGCTATCGATCTGGGATCGGATCTCCCCTGTCAGCATTGTTTATCCTTCTCAGTAATTTGACCTGACTTTTAGCCGCTACTCCCGTATGCCGAGAATGTTAGCCCTGCACAAGTTGCCAGCGCGTTTCGCGTTCAGCGATAAATCCCCTATTTCCGTCGTGACCCCAGCATTCTCTGCGCCTCCTCGATCGTGATCATCAGCGTCATCGGCTCGATCGCGGAGGGGCGAAAGCCCCAGTGCTCGTAAAAGGCCTTGGCCTCGTCGGAAATCGCGTGCACCAGCAGGGCACGAACGCCAATCGTCTCGGCTGCGCCGACCACGCGGAGGACGGCGTCACGCAGCAGCGCCGAACCGAGGCCCCTGCCCCGCCAGGCCTGGTCGATGGCCAGCCGCCCAAGCAGCGCGGCCGGTACCGGATCGGGCATGTTGCGCCGGACTCTTCCTGTCGCCTCTGTGTGCAATACGGACCCTGCGGCCAGGCTGTAGTAGCCGACGACCCGCCGGCCCTCGGCGATTACATAGGTGCGCGAAGCTCCGCCTGCTTCGTTTTGCCGGGCCCTTCCTTTCAGCCAACCATCAAGCGGCGGCGTGCCCGAATTGAATTGTTCGAGGTCGTGTTCGGCTGCGAGCGGCGCCGGCGCTGACAGCGCGCGATCGGCCGACGTGCTCACTCAAGGTCCCAGGGCGCCCTCGTCGCGAGGAGTTTGCGCAAACGCGGGTTGTCTCGCGGCGGCAGGTCCAGCGCCGCCATGAATGCGGCCCACCGCACCTCATCCAGCTGAAACACGCGGCGGTCCGCCAGGGTATCGAACGCAGCTGTCAAGCTGCTGTCGAGCACAAACTCGGTCAGCGTCTTGTCGTTGACCGCGGCGGCGCGCTGAAGTGTGCGTTTCGCCCCCGGCGTCATCCGAAGATCGACGCGCTCCGATTTTGGTTCAGTTGTCTCCGTCATGGGAAACGCCTTTCTGCGGAGCGGCGCTACCACCGATCCGCGTATGTGCCGAATATATCATCCGTACGTTGTCAGGACAAGGCCAAACACATCGTAACCGACTAACCTATTGGTAAGATTGGCCTAGCAGCTCATGGTCGCCTGCCTGATCGCGTTGCGTTTCTGGCGTGTCTGATATATATTCTCTGTGTGGAGAATGATTAAAATGCAAACGCACGACACCCTGTTCACGCCGACCGAGGCCGCCGTCCTGACCGGGCTGCCGCTGAAGGCGGTGAACAACGCGATCGACAAGAAGACGATATCCGCCGTTCCCGGCGAGGAAGGCGGTCGCCTGCTCGATGCCCGGGCGCTCGTGTCGCTGTCCATTGAGCAACGGCTTTCGGACCACCTCGCCACCCCCGAGCTGCGGCGCAGGGTCTTCGACGCCCTTGCCGATGCCCCGCGCAACACCGTGTCGCTTGAGGGCGGCCTGCTCAAGATCGATCTGCGCGAGCCGCGCCGCGCGCTCGCCGCATCTCTGCGTGATCTGCGCCGGGCCCGCCGCCTGGTCGTCAGTGATCGCGAAATTCTCGGCGGCGATCCGGTGTTCCGCAGCACGCGGATACCGGTGCATCTCATCGCCGAACTCGTCGCGCAAGGCAGCAAGCCGGCCGAACTGATCGAAGGCTATCCCCGCCTTACGGCCGAGATGATCCGGCTGGCGCCGGTCTATGCCGCCGCTTACCCGCTGCGCGGTCCGCGCCGCAAGCAGCCGTGGCACGATCAGCAGCCGGTGCGCCGCGGCCGGCGAAAGCTCGACGCCGTCGCGGTGTCGTGAGGTTCCTGATCGACGAATGTCTCTGCGTCGACCTGGTCGCCCAACGACCAGGACCTAGCCATCTCAGCCGCCAGCTTTTTCGCAGTTGCCCAGACCACCCGCAGGAGAAATTTGCTAATTTTTTAGTTTATTGCAGCTGGAGACATCTGTGACTGCAACGACAGGCTGTGGAGCCTCCGGCTCAGCGCCAGCAATACGGACTGCGAACGCACGCAAGTGATCGACGACTTCGCTGAAATTGAGAAATTCACCGGTTTCGGTGTCTTGCCAACCCTTAGCGCGGACTTGCTGATGCACTAGAAGCAGAATTCCGTGACGAGCTTCCCGGGCGCGCAGGTATCGCCCACACAGTTGATCCGTCAGCGCCGTCTCGAGTTCGGCAAGCGACCAGCTTTCAGCAACCTTGATCTCGACAGCGACGCTGGCATCGCTAGCTTTTCCGCGGAGACGAACATCCGGTTCCTTTTCGTCGACCACGTGAGGCTCCCGCTCGACCGAATACGCCCGGCCTTGCTTGAGGCGGAGACGATCCGCGATCCAATTTTGCACGGCATTCTCATTCGGCAGTGCTTTCACTGTCGCGCCCTGGGCGAAATCGCTATGCAAGAGGTCGTGCTGCATATCATCGAAGCGCCGTAGCACCGTTCGCTGTAAATCCTTCTCCGTCCTCGGCGCTGCCTCCGCTGTTTGCTCAAACGCGATCACCTCAGCAGGGGGCCACTCAGCGCTCTCCGAATCCTGCGCAGCGCGCTCGGCTGCCAATTCGCGCAACCGTGCTTTGTCGATAGGGAATTCTGGATCTTCTGCGAGTCGGAGGAGCGCATCGAAGGTTGCACGCCCCGGCGTTTCGAACAACTGGTTGAACGCCGCGCCGCGCGCCTGCTCTGCGTTGTCGCGCTCATCTGGAGAATAGGCTTGACCGCTTGGGCGGTTACGATCGTCTTCCACGCGGATCGTGCGGTAAGCCATGACGACGAGTCGCTGAAGGCTCGCGAATGAAACAGCTGGACGAGCCATGTCGTCGAAACGGAAACGCGTGCCAAAAATGCTCGGCAAGATCAATTGAGCGAGGGACGTTTGGGCACCAGCATTCAAGCTATCGAGCCGTGCCATCAATGCATCGGTCGCAGCAGTCGAGTCTACGGCGAACGCTGCTGCGATATACAGGCTGGCAACGCGCATGTCGTCCGCGTACTCGAACCGGCCGAGCGCGCATTCGGCGAACTTCGGACGATGCTCCCGAAGACCACCCGCGATGACGCTCAGCATGGGCGCCAACGCGTTCGGTGTTAAATCGTCTCGGCGCGCCAGCACCTCGAATAGAACGGGAGCCATCAATTCGAGAACTGGTTTGTCAGCACGAGAAAGATCCTCAAGCACCCCAAATCTGCTTACCGCTTCAGCGTCCGCGAGCTCGGCTTCTACCTCTCCCATCAGGACCGCGCGGACCTGTGCCGGCTTCGCCGCTGCAAGCTCCGAAAGCCATGACGGAAATCCATTGATCTCAAGCGTCGCATAGCACGCGGCGAGTACGCCTTCGTCCGACGAAAGCTGCTCGGACCAATGCGGCTTCGTCCGCGCCTCCAGACTGATGCCGGTAATTCCCATGCAGTCCGCAATATTGATCTGGTTACGCTCGTTAACGGATCTGGCACTCTTTAGTTTTGGGGTCCATAGCCGCCAATGCTGGATCAACCCATCCCGAGTTGCCGCGGCCACCTCCGACCCGAGCATCGGCTCCAGGGGTGCGATGCTGTCTATGGCATATCGTGAGCTTGCATCAACGGTTTCGGTCAACAGCTGCCACAAATTATAAAGGCGCCCATCAATGCCCTCTGCGCTCGGCCGACGAACTTCCCGCAGTTGGTTCGGATCTTTGCGCAGCCCGTCGATAAATTCGAGCCAAGATCGGTCGCGAGCAGCGTGTTCCGCTTCAGTCTTCTCCCTGAGTTCATGCATTTCCCTGTCGTGAGCGATCTGCTCCGGCGAAGGGGGCGGTGGATTCAGCCAAGCATCATACGCCCCCTGCATCGCCGCATCGGTCCGCGCCGCGCGTTCAATATCAGTAAGCAGATCTTTGGGCTCATTGGCATCCCGCCAAAGGCGCATGGCCGTGTTAATGGCCAGTTTGCGCTCGCTCTCGAGCGCCCGCGCTGTAGCGTCCGCAAGCAACCATGCGACGTCCTCGATCTGCAATTTCAACGGATAACCAAAAAATTCGATTTGAAAAAGATGCTCGATAGACTGCCCTTGCAGCCAATGATGCCTATTTCGCGTCTCTGCGGCTCGCCAGAATGCAAGACGACGTCGCGCTCCGGTTCGGTGAAGTTCAGCGGCAACGTCTCTCAATTCCCGTAACGAATGCCGGCCGTAACGGTGAGCCAGGCCAAGCCTCAGCGCCGCATCAATGGCATCGAGCGGCGCTTCGTCCGCGCTGCATTCTTCCAGCAACCGGCAGGCGGCCGCTGCGATCGCGCTGAAATAGGTTTCTTCGCGCTTGTCAGGAATGTGACCGATATTCTGGGATTCGGCCCCAACCTGATCAAGCAGTCCCCGCAAGAGCTGCTCCAATTCGCGCCGGGTTTTTAACCGTTCGATCCATCCGGGCGCTTGCCATTCGACATGTAGCCCACCGTCCGCATCGGTAATGTCGATCTGCTGAAAGATGTGCAGAAGATCACCCACAGTCACAAATGTGGGGAACAGGCCGTCAACCGCGTTCACAATGAGTGTATTAGGCAACGCGCGACAGTGAGCACGGATGAATTCCGCATACCGCCGCTTCATCGTGTCATCGCCTGCGGAGACAATCGCGAGGCCGGCGATAATCCGCGTGCGCCGATCCTGATACGAATGGAATGCCGCTTCGGCGAGATCCGCACAATCCTTTAATTGCCCAAGCCAGATGAGCCACAGCAACCGCTCGCGCGGCTCAAAGTGGCCATTATGCTTAGTCCAAAGGCGTCGAACGGTCGGTGCCAGATCAGCCTGGACAAAACGTTTCACGCTGTCGTGGTCGAGAATCGGCAGACGAAGCCCACCAACTGCAATTTGCTCGATAACGTCGGTAAGAACAGCCTCACGTACGATCGTTGGCAGACGTGCGGGATCGCCTGCAGTCAGCAACAGGAACGGGGCGCGCCGAGCCACCTCCCGGCCAACATCCTCATCCCAAATCGTAAGCCAGGCTCCGGTTTCCTGCATCGACGGCTTGATCAGTTCGATTCCATAGCTCGTCGCGAATAGCCGCTCAAAAAGCTCGCCGCGCGACAGGTTGTTTTGCCGCAAGCGCCGTAGCCATCTCGCCGCGAGATAGGCGCGAACCACAGCCTCATTGTCGTTATGCAGTCGGACCCGCCCAAATGTGGCCGGATCAAAGACCGGCCGCGACAACAGACGCATGCGCTCCGCCGCCGACCAGTCAGGCAATACTTGCGCTAAATCAAGCGGACGCTCCTCGTTCGAGAGCACAAGTTCACTATCAGGGATCGCGATCGTCGTTTTTCGCCCGAAAACGAGCGCCGCTCCGATCCGCTCCAAGGCATACAACGAACGGCTATCGTCCAGCCCGTCGCCACGCGCACGATCTGGGTCCGTTTCACCAATGCGTTTTGAGAGGCTGCTCTCCAGCATCTCCTCAAGCGAACCAAGGCGGCCGCATCGCTGCCAAAACTCCACCAACCAATCGAGATCCAGCGGCCGACCCGCAAAAGCCCACAAATCGGCTGCCTCAATCTGCGCAAGAAAAGCATCCAGATTTGGCACCCCTTTCGCCGCCGCGAAGAGCCGAACGCGGGCAGGGTCCAATGTCGCCATCAACACAACGAGCGACTGTTCTTTCCTTGGCGATTCTCCGCCCCCTCCTCTTCGACTTTGATGCCGGAGCGTACCAATCAGTAGCTGATCCGCAGTCGGAGGTGGAGGCAAGACGGGATCATCAGGTAGCGGCAAACCGTCATCCATCCGCTTAAGGTCCCGCCGAAATTCCCAATCCGTGTGCCGGCCTGAAAGAATTACGTGAGCTCTCCGCTCGGCACCGGCGATGCCTTGCCCGAGACGACGGAGTGCCCTTTCCAGCCGAACGCCACTCAGCTTTGCTTCGTCGACCGAGTCGACAAAAAACCAACCATTTTCATCAGAGTCTCGCCATGATTTCAGGCGCGCCTGATCTGCAGGTCCTAATGCGCTGTCGAGATTGTCTCGGCCGACATCCTCTACCGTGGCATACACCGCGAATTGACCAGCTTCCGTACGGAGGCGGGCCTGTTCCCGCATCTCCGTTGATTTGCCGCTGCCGGCTTCGGCGAGGATTACCACCCGTCGCCGCCCCGAAATTGCCTCCCAGTCAATAAATCGGCGGTTCGTCTAAAACGCCGAAACAGACCCGGGTCCGAAAGCTCGCCCTCCCGCCATTCAAAAAACTGCCGATTCAGCGCAATGGTCGACAAATGATCCCCGTTATGACTTGAGTCGAGCCGGGCATTCCGTTTGCTCCGGCAAACAGTACCCCAACGCCTATCGTACAATCTCAAGGTGATATCCGTACAAGAAACGTTATTCATTGGCCAAATATCAGTTTAGGCAGGGAGCGAACCGCCATGGCAACCGCCTCTCCCACCTTTCCTTCCCTAGCCGATTCTGTCCAGAAGCCGCTCGACGACATCGCACGCCTGACGTTGCCGCAGGAGCCGCGCTTCGCGCCGCCCGGGTTCGTCGTCCTCTCCCAGTTCGAACCTGGCGACGGCAACCGGGCCATCCCTCAGATAGCCCTCGGTGTTCGGGTCCGACGCGAAGCGTCTGCGCAAGATCGAGAGCGCCTCTTCGATCACCGCGCCGTGCTTGCCGCCGCGTTCCCGGCGGAAGGCCTCCGTGACGGCATCCAGCCCCTCGGGCGCGTGCTCGATGCAATACACCAAATCGTGCGCATCCTTGCGCTCGAACCGCTGGTCGAAGGCGAAGGCCTTCAGGCACGTGAAACTCACCAGGTTGGCGTGCTTCACCCGTTCGGTCGCGATGCCGCCTCCGCCAAGAAGCTCGACCTGAATGTCCGTCGCCTGATGCAGATCGAAAACGATCGAGGAGTGCGGGACGTTCAGCGCCGAAATCCTTCCTTGCGTCGGCAGCGGCCCGACCTTGCCCCCGGCGATCTTCGGCGCGTCCGCCAGAAGTTCGAGCACCATCGTCGCGCCATGTTCGGTGCGGGTCTGCCAGCGCCAGGAGAGCTTCTGTCCCTTGTCGTTCTCGGCCCGCTCGAAGCCCATCTTCCTCAGATTATCCTCAAGCGTATGGTACGCCTCGGTGTCGGCGAGGATCTGCAGATCGACGACGACGTCCACGTCGAGCGTGCCGGCATGGGCCGGCACCGCCGGCGGCCTGGCCGGTATCAGATATCGCGGCACCAGCCCTCCGACCAGAATGACGGAGTCCTTCCACGGGCCCAGTCCACGCAGCAGCGTCACCAGCACGCGTTCGCAGTCGGCCGTGTACTCCTCCGTGTAACCTTCGCGGGTGGCAGGCTTGGCCATCAGAATCCAATCCTCTCGTGGCGCAGGTGCTCCGCCATCTCTTTGCCGCGGCCTGGGCTGCCTACCAGGTCGAGATAGACCTGGATCGGGCTGGCCAGCCACACGCCATCCGTTAATTCGCGAAACATCAGCTCGCCGGACGATTTCGCCTCGATGACGGCGAGGTTCGCCCCTTCGCTCACGGCGCGCGCACCGATCTCCGCAAGGGCGCGTTCGACCCCCGGGCCGTTCAGAACCCGGCACCGAAACTGCGAGACGCTCGACAGAAAGGGGGCGTAACGCTGCCCCGCCGCTTCGTGTGTCATCGCATACTCGATGCCGTGCGCCGCAAAGACGCGGCCGATCTTCCCAGCCAGCGCATCCCCTCCGGCCGAGGGCACAAAATACCGGCGCATCGGCCCAGGCCGCGCCGCGGCAACCTGCTTCGCCCACGCGTCCAGTAAGGCAGCCGGCTCCCTCAGCTGACGCTCCTTGCCGGGTCCCTGCCCTCGCGCCACGACCCAGTCGAGGCGTTCCAGTTCCGTCAGCACTTGCGAGGCGGTCGCCGGCGACACCAGGGCCCGTTCCGCAAGCGCCCTGACCTTGAACCATGTTCCGCGTTCCAGCAGAAGGGCGTGCAGCACTTGCGCGCGGCGCCCCGAGAACAGGGAGCGCATCGATTTCGACAGGGACTTGGCAGGCGGTTTGTCGATGTAGAGATAGACGCCGTCCCCGGGCAGGAACAGGCTGCCGCCGCTGTCATAATAGCCGACCCCTTCGTCCCTCAGCAGTTGCTTGGCCCCGGGTGAGATCGCCTCGGCCACCAGCATCGGCACAGGCGGGCGCGATTTCGGTAGCCTCGGCCATTTGCGGGTGAATTCCTTGATTTGCCAGAGCGCCTCGCGCACATCCCGGGGATAAACCGCCTTCTTCGCCTCGATCAGCACCGTGACCGATTTACCCCCCACGCGAAGATCGACCTGGGCGTCATATCTTCTGTCCGCGCCGGTGGCGCCGGGATCGCGAGGTTCCAACTCCGCGCGAACCTCCGGCAGCCCCCGGACGACGTCGAGGAACTGACCAACCAGCTGGCGCTCCGTGGTTTCGAGGTTAAGCATCGCAATCCGCCCTTTTCTCCTGCACAGTGAATATAGCCCTGATTCGCTAATATTCAATTAAATACGTATATTTACTGCGCAGTGGATATTGGCGTTACGGTCGCTGATAATCGGTGGCCATGAATAACTATTTGAAATCAATACAATTCCCTGTTCGAAAGACCATCAATCAACGAGCCCGCCGATCCGGCGCGCTACAGCCGACCTTGGGCTGCCTCTGCCATCGCCCTGGAAATTACAGGCTCCACCATGCGAGTGTCGAAAGAACGAAATCCGAACATATATGATGCCCAGAGCCAGCCCAACCAGTAGGTACGCAACCCATCGCTTTTGATCCTAACACCCCTAAAACCCATGATCTCCAAACCGACAAACCAGATTACGCTTGCCGACCTTACCGCGCTCATCGCGAACATCCCGGAAGGCAAAACCATTGAGTACAAGCGCGAAATGCCGACGCGGCAGCGCGACGAACAGATCAAATTTCTCGCGGCGGTTTCGTCCTTGGCCAACACGGCGGGCGGCGATCTCCTAATCGGAGTCGACGCGCAGGATGGTCTTCCGCAATCACTAACCGGGGTAGCATTCAACAACCTCGATGCCGAAAAACTGCGGCTAGAGCAGCTGCTTGCCACATGCACCGAGCCCCGCCTGCCTCGCGTCGACATCCAGCCGATCGACTGCGGCAATGGTCGGCATATCCTCATCATCCGCGCGCACCAAAGCTGGATCGCGCCGCACCGGGTCACTCTCAACGACAAGTTCTACGGCCGCAACTCCGCAGGGAAATTCCCCCTCGACGTCGGCGAGCTCCGCAATGCATTCGTTCTGTCGTCGTCAACCGCCGAGCGCATCCGAAATTTCCGCACTGACCGGCTCATCAAGGTCGCCGCCGGACAAACGCCGCTGCCCCTTCATCCCGGCGCTGCCATGATCATCCATGTCGTCCCCTTCTCGACCTTCGCGCATGGGCGGACCATCGACATCGTTCAAGCCGTAGCCAACGGCCACGTCATGCCCCTCCCTCCAGGGCGGATAGGCCAAGACAGTAACTACATGCCCAATCTCGATGGCTTCGCAACCTTCCCCAGCCGCCCGGGCGAGCCGACGCATGCCTATGCGCAGCTGTTTCGCTCCGGTGCCGTCGAGGGCGTGACCTTACTTAGTAAGGACGAAAGAACCGGTTTTTCTTATCTAGCGGGTCCGGTCTTCGAGAACACAATCGTCGCATCTGTCAAAAATTATCTGATGTTCATCGAGGATATCGATTTAGGATTTCCCGTTTATTTGTTCCTGTCATTCTGCGGCATGAAAGACTGCATGCTCAGAACGCGATCTCAATTCGGAGCGGCAGGATACCACGACAGCGGCCCTCTCCTTGAGGATGTGGTTGCCCTGCCGGAAGCTAGCTTGGATAGCGACACCGCCGATCCCGCCCCTGCAATGCGACTCATGTTCAATACCGTTTGGAATGCCTTCGGCTTTCCGCAGTCCGACAAATACGACAGTCAGGGAACGTGGATCGGCACCGCTTAGAGCAGCTCTCCATCCTTCCTCATTCTTTCTTCCGATCTCATGGCGGCGCCTGCGCGAGCGCCCCACCATGTTTCTCAGTTCCTGAATTCAATTGTGGGGCCGAGTTCTCACGATATGAACGTCAACCGACTAAGCACTTGCTGAAGCGCGGCGGGTTCATTGAGAAAAGCCTGAAAGCCCTTGTCCCATACTGCAGAGGTCCGATCCTTTGATATTGTCCAAGCTGCCCCTATTTTGGTGCCATTGTCCCAAGGACCGATGTGAATATTCAGAGAATGGAACATCGCGATCAGCTTCCGGTTGCGCTCGAACTTTGCGTGATCCAGGAAGTCGCCGTCCCACCAGTCGATGAATAGGACGGGTGGGACTGGATTACGCGACCGTGCCTCTTTCAGCCACGTATTAAGATGCAGGTCTCCGAGCCCCGAGCCGATGACGTAAATCACATCCGCGAGCATCATATCGCCCGCCATCGCTGAGTAGAAATGCGAGAGCGGCCGCTGCTGGAGGCCTGAGAGCTTGTCGAGACCGGTGATGATAGCGGTGCGGGGGACGGTACTCCCATCCATACGCGGCGGCTCATTGGCTGTGATCGAGGAGTACTTCAGCGCCTCAGCGCGGTCATCGAACCAGAACAGCTCGCCAATTTCGTGGCCAGTCGTTGGGTGGGGAAATCCCATATGCACCGACCCGTGAAGGTGGAAGATCGAGGCCACGTTCGATTTGGTCCAGAACGTGTCGATCTCGAATGCCTTTGGCCTCGTATTTGGTAACGGATCGAAACCGGTATAAAGGTCGGGTACGGCTTGAAGCGGAAAATCATCATAATTCGTGCTGTAAATCCGGGTGATATAGTCCTTCCGTAGCGTTTCGATAAAATAGGTCAACGGTTTTAAGCTGATCGATATATGGCCGCACGGGGCCGAAACTTTCTCGTAGATTACCTCCACCATTTTGTTGGCCAGTGCACGCAACGTGTCGCGCGCGATCCCTGATCGGTTTTTGATAAAGGGGTACAGCAACGGGCGGTACTCGTCGACAGCGCCGGTTGTCGGCGGGAAGGTGAAGATCAGTTCGCGAGCGCAATGGTAAATTTGTTCGAAGTTTACAATGCCCGGCTTCCGAAGATAGCCCTCTAGGCCATTCTTGATTGCTGTATAGGCCGCATCTCCTTCGACATGCTTCATTACCGCATCAGCCATCACCGCTTGCTCAATATCGGTCGTCAGACCGCTCGTCGACGGCGCCTTGTATTCGACCGATGCGCCCGCACCGAAAAGTACCACCGCTCGCTTCATGCCGACCTCCCTATCTTCCGAACTAGCAATTATCCCGGCCCCGGGCTATAGAACAAACAATGAACTCGTCAACAACCGATAACGCCGTCCAGTGGCTGTTCCTCGATCTCAACGCTTTCTTCGCGTCGTGCGAGCAACAGGAAAACCCGGCCCTGCGCGGGCAGCCCGTCATCGTCGTGCAGACGCCGACGGATTCCGCCGTGGCGATTGCCGCCAGCTACGCGGCCAAGGCCTTTGGCATCAAGACCGGCACCATCGTGCGCGAGGCGCGGCAGCTGTGCCCGGCCGTGATCCCGGTGCAGGCCAATCACCGGCTCTACAGCGAGTATCACGAACGCATCCTGAAGGCGGTCGATACCTGCCTGCCGATCGAGAAGGTGTGCTCGATTGATGAGGTGGCCTGCAAGCTGATGGGCACCGAACGGCAGATCCCGGTTGCCCGGGAACTGGCCTTGAAGGTGAAGCGGGCCTTGCGCGAGCAGGTCGGCGAATGCCTCACCTGCTCGATCGGCCTCGCGCCCAACGTCTTTCTCGGCAAGGTCGGGTCCGACATGCAGAAGCCGGACGGGCTGACGGTGATCACCACGCGTGATCTGCCCGGTATTCTGCTCGGCCTCCAATTGCAGGACATCTACGGCATCGGCGCGCGCATGGAGCAGCGCCTTCACCGCGCCGGCATCGTCAACGTCGAGCAGTTGTGGAACGCGACGCCGTTCCAGCTGCGCCGGGTGTGGGGCGGCATCAACGGTTTGCTGTTCCATCAGATGCTGCACGGCGTCGACATCCAGCCCCCCTCCTCCCGCTTCTCGAAAAGCATCGGCCACCAGCATGTGCTGGAGCCCGAATTGCGCACCAAGAACGGCGCGCATGATTTCGCGCAGCACCTGCTCACAAAGGCGGCCGAGCGGCTGCGCCGCGGCGACTACTACTGCCGGCGGCTAGGCGTGCATCTGTCGTGGGTCGGCGATCTCGGCGGCTGGTGGGACGAGACGGATTTTCACGAAACCCGCGACACCGGATTCCTCCTCGCCCGCCTCGAAGAGCTCTGGCAGCGGGTCCCGCGCACCAAGCCGCTCAGCGTCGGCGTGGTGCTGCTCGACCTGGTGCCGGCCGCCCGGCATCAGCCGGACCTGTTCGACGCCGATAGCGGCCGGCGCCAGAAACTGTCGCCGCTGATCGACCGCATCAACGATCGCTACGGCCGATGCTCCATTGGCTTCGGCCTGTTTCCGGGCGACGTGCGCGCGTTCAAGGGTCACGCCGCCTTTCACCGGGTGCCGGAGAAGTGGGAGTTTTAATCCGTTGCGCTGGATCTCAAACGATGTACGCCACCGGTGAAGCCCGGTCACCATTTGACATAGATGCTTAATTCACATAGATCGGCGGCGGAGGTTCTACTTTCGTTCGACTGCCATGCAAACCATCGATTGGCCGAAAATTGGCCGTAACGCGCCCTGCCCATGCGGCAGTGGAAAAAAATTCAAACGCTGTCATGGCTCTATCCACGCAGCAGCGCCGCCCGTCAGACCACAGCTTCCTTCGGATGCATGGGTGCGCCAGATGCTCGCCCAAAAGGACGCGGAGAACCGCCAGCGTGAACAGCAGCAAGGAATTGGCCGCCCCATCATTTCTTTCGAAGCTAACGGCTATCGCATTGTTTGCGTGGGCAACCGTGTGTTCTATTCGCGTAACTGGAAAACCTTCCATGATTTCCTGCGCGAATATCCGGCCATGCTTTTCGGCCAACCATGGATGGCTAAGCAAAACAGGAAAGCCCCCGCGGAACGACACCCGTATCTCCAATGGATGCAGCGCGCGCTAGATGATCACCAGCGGCTTGCAACAAAGGTGGGTGCAATCTCAACCGGACCTGCCACAGCGTCGATATCATCTGTGATGGCATTGGGCTACAACTTGTACCTGATCCATCACAATCTGCCAGCAAACGCGAAGACTGATCAGCTTTGCCAAAGGCTAATAAAACGACTGAAAAATCCGGATCACTTTTGGGGCGCGCTTTATGAGACATATGCCTTTTCGCTTTTTGCCCTCGCCGGTTTCACGATGGAGCTGGAAGACGAGTCAGATCGCACAATTACGCACTGTGAATTCAGCGCACGTGGCAAGAGCGGACGGACATATTCGATCGAGTGCAAAGGCCGCAATCGGGTCACGGCGCCAGTCAACGCCGATGGATCGCTTCGCATAGATGACGAGACACTCGGACTGTCGAGGAAACTAAAGGACGCTCTGTCCAAGAGCGCCGCACATGAACGCGTCGTCTTTCTCGACATTGACCTACCAATGATTACGCGCTTTGACCAGATTAACGCTGTAGCAGATTTCGCTGTACCGAAGCTGCGGGAACTGGAAGGCACGCTTCAAATTAACGGCAAACCCGCACCCTCTGCGTACGTCTTTGTGACCAATATCCCCGATCACCGGAATATTGGCGATATTTCCTGTGGCCTTCAGGCATTTGCCACAGGGTTCAAGATTTCAGATTTTGGTCAGGGTACTGTGCATCATGGCATGCACCAGCTTATGAAATCCAGGGAAAGGCATGCGGATATTCTGTCCCTCAAGGACGCCGCCAAGGTACGCCATGCGATTCCGTCCACATTTGACGGCTCTAATCCCGCGCTGACCTTCTCGGCTGACCAGATACCGCGATTGAAGATCGGTAACTGGTACAAAGTGCCCGACGAAAAAGGTGCTGAGATCGAGGCACAGCTATGCGATGGGATCGTTAACGAAGCTGAGAAGATCGCGTATTGCATATATCGTACGGAGACCGGTCTATACGTCAACTATACCAACACACTTACCGACGATGAAGTGCTTGCTTACAGATTGCACCCACAAACATTCTTTGGCGTTGTAAAAGACAGCGCGACACGCAAGGCGGAAACAGTCATCGACTGGTTTGACTTTCTATTCGAAAGCTACCAGCACACATCAAAGGAAAAGATGTTGGAGTTTCTCGCGGGCATGCCAGACCGCGACGAGTTAGCAAAGCTAAGCCAGCGCGATCTAGCTATTACCTACTGTGAACGAATGGCGCTGCACATGTATAGCAAGCATGCCGCAAGGAAGGCCGCTTAATGTGTGGCCGCGCCCGCCTTTCCTCCGACGTCAGCGAGATCAAGATCGCCTTTGGCATTCCGCCGTCTCGGCCGACCCCTAATTTTGCCGCCAGCTGGAACGTGGCGCCGACTGATCCGCTGCCGGTCGTGCGCTATGACGCCAAGGATAATCAGCGCAGCCTCGACGTGATGCGCTGGGGCCTGATCCCCTTTTGGGCCAAGGACGAGAAGATCGGCTTCTCCACCATCAATGCCCGCGCCGAGGAGGTCGACACCAAGCCAGCGTTCCGCGAGCCGTTCCGGCAGCGCCGCTGCCTGGTGCCGGTCGAGAATTTTTATGAGTGGCAAAAGACTGCGAAGGGCAACCAGCCCTACGCCGTCGGCCTCAAGGGCGGCGGGCTGATGGCGCTCGCGGGACTATGGGATACGTGGCGCTCGCCGGGCGGGGAACGCATCCGCAGCTTCACCATCATCACCACGCCGCCGAACGAATTGTGCGCGGCGCTGCATAACCGGATGCCGGCGGTGCTGAAACCGGACACATGGCCGCTATGGCTCGGCGAACAGCCGGCCGAGCTCGGGCAAATCAAGGCGCTGTTGGCCCCCTACCCTTCTGAAGACATGATTGCGTGGCCTGTCAGCCAACGCGTCGGCAACGTGAAGAACAACGATCCGAGCCTGATCGAGCCGATAGCGGCGACGTAGGCGTCTTCACCGAGCAATTCTATAACTTATCCCGCTATGATAACACTCAAATGAACAGGGAGTCTCCAATGCCGGAAAACCCAATTCTTGTCAAAATTCGCACCGAAATAACTGCCGATTCATATTACAGCCAGTTTCCAAACGAAGGACAAAAATTTGTCGCATGGTATCTCCGCAGAGTGCTCCTGAGAGATCCGGCCGCCGCTCGTCTTGAAATAACCGACGGCCAGAACGATAAGCAAATTGATGCGTTGGTTGTCGATGAAGAGGAGCGACGTATTATCGTCGTGCAGGGAAAGTTTTTCACGACAGGTTCCATTGATGGCGCTGTGTTAAGGGAAGTGCTTGGCGCGTGGGTCCGCTTCCACGATCTGGCTGCGCTCCAGAAAGACGCCAACGAACGGCTCAGGGAGAGGCTTGAGGCCGTCCGTAGAGCGCTTGACGACGACTACGAGGTCGAATTCGAGCTTCTAACGACCGGCGAATTATCGCCCGCTGCGGCCACCGATTTCCTGGCGTTCCAGGCTCAAATAGAAAAGGGCGAGGAGTTTGATGCAAGCCTCACCCTGGTCGACTCCGACGTCCTCGAAGCCCGTCTCGCTGACGCGGAGGCCCGAGATCTCCCTATTCTCTCGCACACAATAAACCTTGAACCGACAAAGACTATAAGCATGGAGGTATCAGGAACACGATGTGTGGTAACCGCACTCCCGCTCACAGAATGTTTGACGCTGCCTGGGATCGTCGATGGTCGCCTTTTCCGTAAGAATGTGCGGCAATCTTTAGGACTTTCGAACAAAGTCAATAAAGGAATCCGCCGTACCTTAGAGAGCGAAGAAGTCGAAGATTTCTTCTTCTACCACAACGGCGTTACGGCGCTCTGCAGAGAATTCGAATTGCAGGAAAACGGCAGGAAGCTCGCAATTAAAGATCTCAGTATCGTCAACGGATGCCAATCTATTACGACGATTTATAAGTCGTCGCAGCGGATACGATCCCTGCCAAGTGATGGTGGCCATATTCTCTTCCGCTTTTATGAAATACCCAAGCGTGCTTTGGCGGACCGGATCAGCATATTCACGAACTCGCAGAGCGCGGTTAAACCGCGAGACCTACGAAGCAACGATCAAACCATGTTAGCTCTCAAAAGAGCATACGACGCTACTTACCGGGATGGAATGTTTGTTACGCAGCGCGGCGCCGTTGTGGGAGCCGACAAGGATTTGGCGAAGGTAATAGACTGCGCCGAATTCGCCAAAGCTGTTATGGCGTGGCATTGCCAGCGCCCGAATATCGCGTACAACGAGCGACGTCTCTTCGATGAATACTATAAAACTATTTTTCGCAGCGATTACAACCCTGCTGCTATGTTGGCTTTGCAAAACTGGATAAGTAAAATTTCGTCGAGCTGGGAGGCCTTGAATCTTAACGAAGCGTTAGTGGCCGGACGGAGCTACGTCAGACATCACATTTTGTTTTCGGTTTCGGCTCTGATATCGGACGCCAGCGGGCAGGGCGGCAAAGTACCCAAGCCCGAAGCAACGGCCCAAATCGTTTCCGAAAGTGCTCATGAGGTTCTCCCTCTCGCTGCGCGATGCCTCAATACCGCCATGGAAACAGCCAAGCGAGATGCAGACTTGGCGGGGAGAGTCTTTAGCCATCAGAATTGGTGCAAAACCAACGCCAGCTTTGAGAGCCAGAAGCTCGTCGCAAGCACGATCATTGGCATGCTTCCGAGCCTCCAGGGTACGGCCTTACTGCAGCGATTAAAACTTCACCAGACCAGTTCGAGCAACGTTGGGCGGCCGATTAGCCTCGGCTGATTCTTGCCGAAGTATGCTCTTAGAACCTGAACGCAAGTTGCCGCCCGCCATGTTTCTTCCTCGGCGGCGCTGCAGGCGCCGGTCCGGTAACAATATCGGCGAAAGGTAGCGCCGGCTTGGTACCCCGCATCGCCTCGATCTTGCTGACGCACAGATCCTCGGCGTCGCCGATCGGCAGGCCTGTGGCGATGACCTCCTCGCGATCGTCGGGGTGAAGCGCGATCACGGAGCAATCATCGCCTCTCCGGCGGATGAAATACGCCATCCCGCTGCGCCCCGGGCGCGCGTTTCCGGAAATGCCCGTCATCCCGCCAGCTGCGGCGCCGCGCGGCGCGCGCGCACCACGCGGCCGACCGTCGAGCGGCTGACCCCGCATTGGCGCGCGAGCTCCAGCTGCGTCGCCCCGGGATGCGCCGCGACGACCTCCTCGACTTTCGCCCATGTCTCCGGCGGCAGCGGCCGGCCCATGGTCCGGCGGCCGGCCGTCAATTCGATGCCGGCCCGGTCGGCGACGCGCCAGACTGTGGCGTAGCTCCACGCGCCCCGGCTTTCGCGCGCGATCCGCGAGGCGTGCGGAATCCTCGCCAGCTCGGCTTTGATCGTTGCTTCGACGTCTTCAGGTATTGGCACGCCGCGGCGCATCGTGTTCTTGGGATGGATAGAAGAGCGGGGAGAATTACTTTCTAGAACGCCGCCGCGTCCCGATCAAGCGGCGGGATAGTGCGGGTTTACGGCGCCGGGCCTGTTTCTTCTTAGCGCCCGGCGCCTGGCCTGTTTCCCGCCGGCCTGGCTCGGCAGGGAACCGGCAGACACCGCGGAATTGAAGG
>Ga0210386_10000792_pt1 | contig 29172 bp, 20 predicted proteins | sample IncBWH32OmetaG_FD_160091 | JGI IMG/M metagenome (GOLD analysis project Ga0210386, IMG submission 160091) | Forest soil microbial communities from Barre Woods Harvard Forest LTER site, Petersham, Massachusetts, United States - Inc-BW-H-32-O ...
CGAGAGCATGAACCCCTTGATATAAGTCGCAAAACTGCAATTCATAAGTCGGAATGCTAGAGAGACGCTCCAGTATCTTCTCGTGCATTTCGCGAATCTCACCTGCGGAATAGAGCTCCCGACAGGCGCGCTGTACCGCCGTCCCATCAGGCAGTCGCAGGAGTTTTGTTGAAGCGGAGAGGTGCCTGTTCAAATAAACAATGAAATCCACCTTGGTTTCGGTCGCCGCCCTCGGGACGGGCAGATCTGAAATCGGGACTTCAATAGACGGCTTTCCTTCAAGACGCGGAGTCATCGTAAATCGCGCCAGTTCCGGAAAAAGCTCTTTTGCAGCTGGGCGAAAACGCACCCGATGGGAGTGGCCGATGACGCGTGGAGCGTCGGAATCATTGATGAGGTAACTGGTGTCGTCTGAGGTGTAGGTCCATCCAGTGCGTGCGCACGCATAGGCCAGGGTCGATTTTCCAGCTCCAGAATCTCCACAGAGAAGAATGCCCTTTCCGTTCTTGCTGACGCAGGCGGCATGGAGGTCGGTCACCACGGAGGAACCGAGTAATAAATAGACAACCTTCTCGAGAAAATTATATCGGAAATACAGCCTATCCTTGACTACTTCTCGTGTTATCCACGCGAAGTTTACAAGAGTCTTGAGGTCAAGGATTGCTTGATTATGCACGTCCGCTACCAGGGAATATAGATGGTTAAATTCGCGCCGAATCGGTTCGGGTGGACGCCCCCAACTGATTTGATCAGTGACACCAATACGTATCTGCAACGTTGCTGCCGCACGCATCAAGGATCCGTGACCGAAGCTATCATCGGCGGCCCGCAATACCCCATGATCATTCGTAATGATCTCGACCGGATAACCAAGTGGATAAAAAACGCCACGAAATGGAAGTGCCATTTCGCAGAGAAGCGCATCTTGCCGCCGGCCACTTGATCGTGAATCGGAGGTGGTTGCCAATTCCTGTTGAACAGATTCGCCGGCCATGGCTTGGTTACTTTTCATAAGTGTTAATCGATTCATTGTGTGCCGTTAACTACACGTGTTTCCCGATCTTTGCACGAACAATCCGAATGCTGGCAAGGAATTCAATATGTCGCATCGGCGCACGGTATGCGCTCAACGAGTTCCGGTGCAACGGAGGGCCGCACTGCATTAACAATGCTTAACATTTCGCCGAGCCGAAAATGTCAGACAAATGTTTGCGCAATGTAACTTTATTCGAGTGATCTTGCGATTCCGTACAATGCTGATTTGTTTTATCCGCGCAATCCCGTCATTCCCTTTCGAATAACGCGTTATTCCAGCGACAACAAAGGAGTGACAATTCCCTGACGGCCACATGACACTCCAACTTCGATAGCTTCTTACATTCGATATTGAAGAATATGCCTCTGTCATTCACCATTGCCACTCTACCTGATAAGATCTCGCGCCGAAGCGCGCGTCTGAACGTTCTGCACACTCGCCTGCCTCGAGTTGCGCACTTTCATGCGTCGATCTACGGGATGCTCCTCTTCATGCTCTGTTCGGTCGCCGGAACGCACACAAACGGTCAGGAACCGCCAGCGCTTGCTCCGACGATGAGCGGGGCGCAGTCTCAAGGAGCAGCACAGTCTCCGGGGGGGGCGCAGCCTCTGGGAGGGCTGCAGTCTCCAGAGGACGACAGCGACAGTGCTTCGCCGGATTCGAACGGTCCGTTCGCGGGAGGCCGCAATGCATCGATGGGGCCGACCGCTCTGACGCAGTCGGCGCCACTATCGGCCGAGCAGATCACGAACATCTTGCAGCAGAGCCCCGATCTTGTCGTGGAGCTGAAATCTCAACTCGCCGATCGATTGCAGCAACAGCAGGGCGTCCAGGTCGATCCGAACGACATTTCCGACCAGATGCTGTATCAGCAGATCGCGACGAACGCTGAGCTGCGTGCAAATATCACGACCGTCCTTCGCGCCCGTGGATACACATCAGATGCTGATCTCCAGCCTTCGGCGGTGGGCGCGGCGGAAATGGATGGAACGATTGAGCAGTCGTCTAACCAGCGGTCGTCAAGCCGTCAGTCTCAGCTCTCGCGCGACAGCACGACTGCGGCGGAAACAGACGCAGGGGTTGATGAAGATCGTTCTTTATCGAGGACTGCGGATTCAATGCGTACGAGTGGGAGCAGGCAAAATCCGGCGGAAAACCCACGACGCCAGGAGAATACGAATGCGGCAACCGATGCGCCGAAGGTCGTCCGGCAGCCCGCCCCCTACAACATCCAATCTCTGCGCGATCTCTATGCGCAAATTCCGGACGAGACAGCAGGGTTAAAGCGGTTTGGGTCGGATGTTTTCTTGAATCGTAACCTTACTGGCGCTCAAAAAGAAGTAACCGGCCAAGCAGCACCGCTAGACGTCCCTTTGGGCCCCGACTATATCGTCGGCCCAGGGGACACACTTACAATTCATCTCTCCGGAGGCATGACCCAAAGCATCGCTCGCACGGTAGACAGAGATGGGTCTATTTTTCTGCCGGAAGCGGGCACCGTAGACATTGCGGGACTCCGACTCGACAAAGCGCAAGCCGTCATAGAGGGCGCCCTGAAACCACAATTCCGGAGCGCTCGCGTTGCTATTGCAGTCACGCGCCTTCGCTCGATACGGGTTTACGTAGTCGGCGATGTGCAGCGACCGGGCGGATATGACATCAGCTCCCTCGCAACTCCTGTAAGTGCACTCTATGTCGCTGGGGGTCCGACAGCAGTAGGTTCGCTTCGCACACTCTTCCACTATCGCGGGAAGCAGTTAGTTGAGAATGTCGATCTTTATGACTTTCTGCTTCATGGCATCCGCAACGGAAGCGCCCCATTTGAAAGCGGGGATACTCTCCTCGTGCCACCTGCGGGTCCGCTGGTATCAGTTTCTGGTTCGGTCAAGCGCCCCGCAATCTACGAACTGAAGACCGGGGAGACAACTCTCGCCAAGGTGATCGATAACGCCGGCGGATTTACTGCAGCAGCTTCTCTGGCTCATATCCGAATCGAGCGCATCGATGCCAATCATCAACGTGTGACGGTGACTCTGCACGGCACTGGCGATCAGAATTCACAAACCAACGATGGCGCCACTGCAACATTCGCAGTGAAAGACGGAGATCGAATTCGAGTTCAACCGATACTGCCATACAGCCAGCGTGCTATCTATCTCGCAGGCCATGTTGTGCGTCCGGGGCGCGTAGCATACACCGACGGCATGCGTCTCAGCGATGTGCTTCACAGCTATCAGGATATGTTGCCCGAACCCGCTGCTCACGGCGAGATCGTGCGTCTTGTCTCCCCAGATTTACACGCAGAGACCATCAGCTTCAATGTGCCCGATGTCCTAATTGGAAATGCAAACGTCGCACTGCAGCCTTTCGATACGATCCGTGTTTTCGGGCGCTATCAAATCGACGCACCTACCGTCACCATACGCGGTGAAGTTCTGCGTCCCGGCAGATACCCCATGTCTCAAGGCATGACAGCCGCACAGCTGGTGCGCATGGCAGGGGGCTTTAAGCGCGCCGCCCTTTTGGAAAACGCCGATCTTGCCAGCTACGACGTCAGGAACGGAAATGAAGTCGTCGAAAACGTAGCTACGGTTCCGATCGGAGCAGCGGTTGCAGGAACCGACCCGCACGCAGATGTCCTTCTCAAGGCTGGCGACATTCTCGCGATCCATCGGATTACTAACTGGGAGAACATCGGTGAGTCAATAACGATCAATGGTCAGGTGAAGTATCCAGGAAGTTATGGCTTTCAAGATGGTGAACACCTCAGTTCGGTTTTGAGACGAGCAGGCGGCGTTCTGCCTGCTGCCTACCCCGAAGGTGCCGTGCTCATTCGCGTGCAGGTCAAAGAACTTGAGCAAAAGAGCCGCGACGAGCTCATTCGCCAAATTGAGACAAATTCGGCGGAAGCAAAGCTCTCGCCAAGTCTTGCAGGTTCAAATGCGTCGGGAGCATTGCAGCTCATCAAGGAACAGCAAAATCAGGTGATCTCCGATCTGAGGACTCATCCGCCGACAGGTCGCATGGTGATTCATATTAGCGCCGATATCGACAGCTGGGCGAATACCCCGGCAGATTTCGAATTGCGCCGAGGCGATGTTCTTACCATTCCAAAGCGCCCTGGATTCATTCTTGTTAGCGGCCAGGTCTACAACGCCACCGCTCTCACATTTACGCCAGAGAAGACTGCCTCCTGGTATCTGAGCCGCGCAGGTGGCACAAACAGCACTGCAAATCGAAAAGAGATCTTCATCATTCGGGCGAATGGCTCGGTTGTCGGCCGTCGATCTGGAGGTTGGTTCGAAGGGGATGTTCTCTCGACCAAGCTGGAGCCGGGAGATGTGGTTGTTGTGCCTCAGAAACTTATAGGTGGCTCGTTGTTCTGGAGAAATCTTTTGACCACAGCACAACTTGCCTCCTCAATCGCAATCACGGCCGGCTTGGCAACCGCGGCGCTCTGAGGGGTCACTTCGATGCTGAGAAGTCTCGCACTGCTTGTCCAGTGTTTCATCACCGCTTTGAGCCTTCAGGCTGCAGCCCCTCCCGAATTTGGAGGTTCGCAGGTAGCTCGCACTTCCAACATGGCGTCGACTTATGTACCACTCGATAGTTGGGTCTATTCCGCAATTGACCGTCTCGCAGCAGAAGGTTACGTCCAGTCGGCTTTCCTTAGCTTGCGTCCGTGGACTCGCCTGGAATGCGCGCGCCTCATTCAAGAAGCCGGGGAGCGAGTCACCGAGGAACCCGGCGCGTCAGATACGCCCGAACTCTTGTTCAGTTTGAAGGAGGAGTTCTCGGCGGAACTGCAGCGGCGCGAGGGAGAGCGCAATCGCGAGTTTCGTCTTGAGTCATTGGATCAACGCGTTACCGCGATTGCTGGCCGGCCGCTGACGGATGGCTTCCATTTTGGACAAACAATCGTGAATGACGAGGGCCGTCCATTTGCCGAAGGAGCAAATCTTTTTTCCGGATCTACTTTTCGCGCAACGGCTGGGCGGTTCGCAGGCTATATCCAGACTGAGCTCCAGAGATCTCCTCTAGCTCCGATTCCAAATGCGAATGCGGAGCAACAGATCGCAGCCGCAGATTTCACTTCGACAGCAGCAGCGGGCCCAGCAAGCGGATTTCTGCGCGGGAGATTACTGGAAGCATATGGTTCGATCAGCTTTTCAGGTAATCAGTTCACGTTTGGACGTCAGTCCCTTTGGTGGGGGCCAGCGCGAAGCGGCGCAACGCTCTTTAGTAATAACGCCGCACCCATTGACATGGTTCGGTATGACCGTGTCAGTCCCTTCGAGTTGCCAGGCTTTCTGAAGATCCTTGGCCCGATACGTGCGCAGGTGATGTTAGGCCGTCTGTCTGGAACCCAATTCGCCCATCCACTGAACGTTCTATACGGGACCTCAGGCGTCGCGTTGAGCGATCAGCCGTTCATACATGGAGAAAAAGTCTCGTTTAAACCTACACCGAATTTTGAATTCAGCGTTTCACGCACGACAATTTTTGGAGGAACCGGTTCACCCGTGAATACACATTCCTTTCTACGCAGCGTGTTTTCATCGGGAACGGAGAACGGAGACAACGACCCTGGAGATCGCCGGCAAGCCGTTGACGCAAGCTATAGAATCCCAGGACTACGGCAATGCTTGACAGGCTACTTTGACGCTTTCGCCGAAGACCAGCCTTTTCCTTTGGTATACCCAACGGAAAGTGTTTGGCTCTCCGGATTCCTCCTGAGTTGTGTGCCGCACCTGCCACGGCTGACCGTTCGGGCGGAGGGCTTGTTGTCGCCGCACCGCGATCTGGCGTTTCCCGGATTCTTCTACTTCAATGTTCACTATCTAAGCGGCTATACGAACGACCGACAGCTAATAGGTAGTTGGATTGGTCGCGAAGCTGAAGGCCAGCAGGCGTGGGCAGACTGGCACTTCTCTCCGCACTCAGTGCTGGAACTGAGTGGGCGGAGCCAGACTGTGAATCACGAGTTTCTCCAGGGAGGCTACCTCCGAGACTTGCGGGCAACGGCTGATATCGCGATTCATCCTGAATGGCAGCTCCGTGTGGAGGAACAAACGGAGTGGTGGCGATTCCCTTTGTTGTACGCCACGGCGCAACGTAACGCAGCATTCACGATCCAACTCTCGTACAGACCACTTGCGAGGAAGACACAATGACCCCTGACCTCCTATTCGAGACCTTGGATCGAGCCGAACCAATGCAAGTTGCGCACGGACCACACTGGGCTGTCCGCGCCACGCTGCTTTGGAGGCATCGCCGCATGCTTTCGCGCGTTACATTCATCTCCCTCCTGGTGAGTCTTGGAATTGCATTTGTTATTCCAAAACAGTACAAGTCCACTGCGAGTCTCATGCCGCCTGAACCACAGAGTGCTGGCGCAATGGTGCTTTCGGCTCTGGCCAACCGCTCTGGAGGAGGCCTTGGTGCTCTCGGTAGCCTGGCCGGTGGTCTGCTAGGCGGGCACTCATCGACCGAGCTGTTTATGGATATGTTGCACAGCGGTTCGGTAAGTGATCACCTCATCGATCGATTCAATCTGCAGCATGTTTATCGCAAGAAGTACCGTATCGATGCGGCCAAACGTCTTGCGCGGCGCACCAAGATTACCGAAGACAAAAAGAGTGGTGTCATCACAATTCAGGTCGAAGATACAGACCGCGTCCGAGCTCGCGATTTGACGCAGGGATATCTCGATGAGTTGAACCGGCTCGTTACGCGAACCAATACGTCAGCCGCGCACCGGGAACGCGTTTTCATAGAGCAGCGTTTACAGAAGGTTCAGTCCGATCTCGAACAAGCACAACTTCAGTTGAGTGAATTCTCCAGTAAAAACAGCACCATCGACATCAAGGAGCAAACCCGGGCGATGGTAGATGCCGGCGCACGAGTACAAGCGGAGCTCATGATCGAACAATCCGGCCTGGAGTCGCTGCGGCAGATCTATGGCGATGGCAACGTAAGGGTCCGTGAAACAGAAGCTCGCATTGCAAGTCTGAGGGCGGAACTTGTCAAGATGACGGGCTCTTCAGCTCCTCTGCCTGTCGAACAGAGTCATGACACAGAGGACGGCTCCAATCAAGGCGAAACCAAAGGAGAACTCTATCCTCCATTGCGCCAACTTCCACGGTTAGCCGTTCCTTATGCGGATCTCTACAGGCGGGTGCGCGTCGAGGAAACAGTGTATGAGCTTCTTACCCAGCAGTTCGAGATGGCCCGAATCGAAGAAGCAAAAGACGTTCCACCAGTAGAGGTAATCGACTCTCCGGGAATTGCCGAAAAGAAATCATTTCCGCCTCGCCTTCTGCTTTCACTGCTACTTACTTTCCTTTCATTCGCGGGTGCGTCTGCTCTGCTCCTGTTTCGCGAGCACTGGTCCACGATAGGGGCACGCGATCCACGCAAGGCTCTCGCGGCGGAAGTGCTCCCGGTATTGCGGCGTCGAGCTCGCTCGATCTTTTCACGAGAGCGAGGTGCGGCATGAGAAAGCACCTGACGAATGCCGTATCCGGAGTCCTGGACTATGCTTCCTATCCCGTGGGAATGCTCTTGGTGGCGCCAATCGTTTTACACAGGGTTGGCGCTTCAGAGTACGGACTTTGGATGATTTCCACGGCCCTGATCAGCGCCGGGGGGATCATTGCATCGGGTTTTGGCGACGCCAGCATTCAACGCGTAGCTTTTCTACGCGGAACTGGCGATATCGAGTCAATTCTGCGCACCTTTCGCAGCATGATGGGAATTAACCTGGTGCTCGGTTTGATACTTGCAGCCTGCGCGTGGACCGCTGCTCCATATGCCGCTCCCCGCATTGCAGTCGCTCACCAAACATCAGCCGGAGAGTGTCTGATCTCGCTCCGGATTGCAAGTGTGTTGATTCTCTTGCGGTCAATTGAAACTGTCGCCGTCAGCACGCATCGCGCTTTTGAACAGTATCGCGGCACGGTGCTGATCAGCACCGCTACTCGATTTCTAACACTGGCCTCCGCTTCGATTCTTGCCCTGTTGGGACACGGAACGATAGGTTTCTTGCTGGCAACAGCCGTCTTTCTGACTCTGGGCACGTTCATGCAGTTCCGTCAGCTTCGCGGACTTCTTGGCACTGTTCCGATGTGGCCACTCTTCCAATCCACAGAGACGCGAATCCTGCTGGGGCTCGGCGTTTTTGTCTGGTTGCAGGCCGTGGGTGCGGTCATCTTCGGACAGTTTGATCGAATCTTTCTCGGTGTTTCCCTGGGGGCGCTTGCGGTCGCCCCTTATTCTCTGTGTGTGCAATTTGCACAGCCGATTTTCGGCCTTACCGCGTCTGGTCTCAATTTTCTTTTCCCCTACCTTTCCGGACGCGCCGGCTCGATCTCAGGCCACGACCTGAGGAAGACCATACTAAAGGCGTTCGCGTGCAATCTGTTGCTGGTCGCATGCGGCACGGGGATCTTGCTATTGGTAGAAAACCGGCTCATTCAACTCTGGGCTGGGTCCGTCGTCGCAGAACGCGCGTCAAGAATCCTGATGCCCATCACTCTCTCTTCTGCGCTGATGGGTCTGAGCGTGACAGGAACTTATGCCATGCAGGCGCTTGGCCTTTTCCGGACGGTCGCCTTCATTAGTCTCGCATCCAGGACGGCGATGTTGCTTCTGATGATTCAATTGCTGCGCCACATGGGGATTCAAGGACTGGCGTTGTCGCGGCTCTGCTACGGCTCAGTTGCCCTACTGGTCTACGTGCCGTTGATTGCGCAGCTCAACTCCAGGAAAAGAGGCAGCAGCAGCGTCCCATCATTGCCTATCACTTACAGAGCCCAGGAGGAGGTCAAACTGTGAAGATTCTGATCACTGCCGCTTCATTCGCTTCGAAGATGTCTGGTTTGCAGCGTCATGCCTTGAATCTCGTCCGTTGTCTCTTGCAAGAGTCTGATATTTCAGCCCTGCACCTGGTGATTGCGCCGTGGCAGCTCAGTTTTGTGCAAGAGGCGAGTCTTCATCAAGATGCTCGGCTTGTAGTTCATGTTGCCGAAATGGACCGAGGTTCTCTCAGCCGGAATCTTTGGTACTACGGTAGTCTTCCGGGGTTGGCCTCTCAACTACAAGCCGACGTGGTCCATCTGTCGTACCCCATGCCCATTGACGCAACTGCCTTTGGCTGCCCAACAGTGGTGACGTTGCATGACTTGTATCCCTACGAAATTCCTTTGAATTTCGGGTTTCCAAAATTCATCTTCAACCGCATGGTTCTCCAGCAATGCCTTCGCAATGTCGCTGCTATCGCCTGCGTTTCTGACAGTACGCTTCTCCGATTGAAGCAATACACGTCGGCCGGCGTTTGGCAAAAGGCGCTCCGAATCTATAACTGTGTTGAGGCAGGATCAGCCCGCGGGATGAACCCGCCCGTCTCTGAACTGCAGAACCAGCGCTTTCTCCTCTGCGTCGCGCAACATCGCCGGAATAAGAACATTCCGCTATTGATCCAGACCTTTGCGCGCATGTTGCGCACCGGCCAAGTCGTACCGGATATGAAACTCGTGGTCATTGGAATTGCCGGGCCGGAGACCCTCAGAATCCGACGGCTGGTGTCAATCCTCGACCTCGCAGAAAGCGTGTGTTTCCTCGAAGGCGTTTCGGAGTCGGAGCTGCAGTGGTGCTACACCCAGTGTGAAGCAATTGTGTCCCCATCAATTACCGAAGGGTTCGGGTTACCGGTCGCCGAGGCACTCCTGGCCGGCTGCCGAATTGTTTGCTCGGATATCCCTGCTTTTCGCGAGGTGGGAGATGAACAATGCCGATTCGTGGCTCTGAAGAAAAACCCCGAGGAGACGCTCGCGGCGGCGATTGTCGCCGCCCTGAATGAGCCCAAAAGGGCCCGGAAGTCTCTTCGGCAGTTTTCCGCTTCGGTTCTTGCGAAGCAATACTTGGGCCTTTATCGCAGGCTGATAACCTCGCGCAAAACCATTGAGAATGCCAGAATCTCTGCGTCAATTCGCGTAGCGGCTTCGGAACGGCAGCCTCTATGAGGGAGAGGAATAAATTGGCGTCGTTGCTGAGAAGAGGAGACGAAAATGAGCGCATCTGAGTCGGCCACACCGCGCCTATATGCTAAAGCTCTTTCAGCTTCACGCAAGGAAGCAGTCGCGCCTTCAACACGGTTGTTCCGGAGCGTGTTGGCGTGTGTCGAAGTGACAGCAGACTTTCTTACCTGTGCTTTGGGCATGTTCGCAGCCCATTTCTTTGACCATTTCCTACATACAGGAAATCAGGTTTACTATCCTGCCCGCCAAGTAGCAGCCGCGTCCATTGCAGTCGGTTTGCTTTCAGTGCTATTCCTGCAAAGAAGCGGAGCCTATCGCGGAGGTGGCAGCCTGCTCCAGATTAGGGAGACTGAACGGGCCCTTCGAGTGCCATTTCAGTCTGTACTCGTACTTCTCCCGATCAGCCTTCTCCTGGGTATGACCTATTCGTACGTCACCGTCTTTTTTGCGCTCATCCTCATTCCAGTACTGTTCATAATTCAGAAATTGCTATTTTTCTCGATCATCCAGTCACTACATGTTATGGGGTTTGGCGCAGATCGAGCGGTCATTTATGGCACAGGAGACGCCGGAAAACGCATCATTTCCGCTCTCTTCCACTCGGTGAGGCTCGGGATCCTCCCCGTTGCGGTGATCGACGATAATTCCGCCCTTGATAGAAGGTGCATCCTCGAAATGGGATATCGGCGGCGCCGTTCGGTTCCGGTCCGAATGGGACCGGTCACGCCCGAGTTGCTGAAGTCTTTTCAGTGCAGCATGCTCATCCTGGCGCTTCCAAATCTCTCGCCGGAACGACAGACCGCGGCCATACATGCTGCAAAGCAGGCCGGACTGAGAGTTGCTTTCCTATCCGGGATGGAGTTTCAAGAGCGACAGTCGACACAGACAATTGACGTCGACGGTCTGTCGCTTACCCCGGAGGCTGAGCCGCAGCCGTCCTGGCATTACACATTCGCAAAGAGGACGATCGACCTGATCTTATCCTCTCTGCTACTCGTGTTGCTGGGTCCTTTGTTTCTTCTGATTGCATTCCTCATTAAGGTTGACTCTCATGGACCAGCACTTTTCATTCAGAAAAGGGTAGGGCGCAACGGAGAACTGTTCAATATCTTCAAATTTCGCTCGATGTATATAAACGCGCCGAAATATGACTTTTCTCCAACCACGTCTGTCGATCCTCGAATTACAAGAATCGGAAGGTTCATCAGGCAAACAAGTCTGGATGAATTCCCCCAATTGATAAACGTCCTTCTGGGACATATGTCGTTGGTGGGGCCGAGGCCGGAGATGCCCTTCATTGTGCAGAACTATACGCCAGCCCAGCGGCAGAGACTGCAGATGACCCCTGGAATTACTGGCCTATGGCAACTGAGTGCTGATAGAGCGCACCAGATACACGAAAATATCCAATACGACTTCTACTACATTCGCAATCGCGGCTTCTTTTTGGATATTGCCATTCTGATACATACGTTGTTCTTTGCAATTCGGCATGACGGCTGATCGCACCGAACTTCATCGTCTCTCCAGGGCAACGAGCTTTTGCTTTCATAATTGTTTTTGCAACGGATGTGTCCACATGCATGATTTAGATTTATCGCAACCCCGCGCGAACGTTCTCGGCGTTAATGTATCCGCGATCAACCTTGATTTGGGAGTCAACCTTGCGGACCAATGGATCAGGGCTGCAAGAGGCCACGGATACATTTGTGCCGCAGGCGTGCACGGAGTGATGGAAGCTAACGCAGATCCCGAGCTTCGACAGGTAATGAACCGTGCATGTATCAGTATTCCCGACGGAATGCCGATGGTTTGGGTTGGCCGTCTGCAAGGTTTCCGGGACATGGATCGGGTATTTGGCCCGGACTTTATGCTGGCTCTCTGTCGACTGTCCGTCGAGCGAGGGTATCGGAGCTTTCTCTACGGTGGCAAGCCAGGTGTGGCTGAACAACTGCGCACGAATCTCCAAGAACAGTTTCCAGGACTGCAGGTGGTCGGTACATATACACCTCCCTTCCGAAGCCTAACCGCAAAGGAAAAAGAGGATCTCCTCGGTCGAGTCCTTGAAGCGAAGCCGCACATCATGTGGGTAGGACTGAGTACGCCAAAACAAGAGAGGTTCATGGCGGAGTACGTGAAATACCTTCAAGTGCCACTTATGGTCGGCGTTGGAGCAGCATTCGATTATCACACAGGAAGCATTCACGACTGCTCTCCGTGGGTCAAGCGTGCAGGCCTGCAGTGGCTTCATCGCCTGCGTCAGGAACCCGGACGTCTATGGCGCCGATACCTTTACAGCAACCCGGCCTTCCTCTGGCACATTGCACTGCAATTCCTGCGGTTGCGGGAGTACCCTTCAGCGCTCGAGGATCCTCTCGACGGAAAACATCGGGAGAACTCCGATTGGTGAATGCCTTTTCACTCCTAAGGCAAACCATCTGACTACGCGCACATCTTGAGCCCGGTAGTTGAGAACAGTCTGTATCCAACGCTCAACCAAACGATCCCCGCACAGAGTGCGCCAGGGCCATATGCAGGTCGTTCATCGTCACCGCCGGATACTCGAAACACGTAAGTTATTGATAGTGAGAATCGACAGAATCGCTCAAATCTCCAAAACCGACATCTGCAGGCACAATTCAGGCACGATATTGGTCGAGGGAGACAGTGGTCGCGGGAGACTTCGAACGGGATACGTTCGACTCCTTAGGAGGCAAATGCCGCCAACTTGTGTGCTGAACCAAGTGGGCCCGAATACCGTGCCGTTGATCCACCATGACCCGCGTCCTCAGGTCGACTTGACATACGAGGACTGTATGCTGACGGTCGTCGATCCGAATGCGCCGTTGCCGGCGATGACCGGGCCGGGACTAACAGGCCGGGATAACCGGTAAAGCCAGAACGTGTTCCAGGCGTACTGCACCCACCAGAATGCGCAGCGTATCCACCCGAGCTTCGAGTAGTTGCGGTAGATGTACCACGCATTCAACGCGCTGACGAACTTGTTCGAGGAGCGGCTCTTAGACGAGAGCCGATATTGGCCGAGATCGACAGCAAGCCGATGACCGACGTGGCCCTCGCGGATGAGCTGCGACCAGAGGCAGAAATCTTCTGCATGGTGCGGCTCGACGGGTGGGAAGTGCGGGTCCGGAATGTATTGCCGGTCGACCACTATACTCATGCATCCGCCGTACCCGCGATGCGTGTGCAGGGTCTCGACGGTCAGCGCGTCCGGCCCGTGCACCAGCCGGCCCGTGCGCGTCCCGTCGTGCGACATGTGGCGGTAGTCGTGATAGACGAACTCGTAGCGGTTGGCGAGCATCCAGGGGATCGTGCAGGCGAGCTTCTCCCGGCACCACAGATCGTCCGCGTCGAGGAACGCGATGAACCTTCCCTGGGCGGCATCGATGCCGATGTTGCGTGCAACCGCGGGACCGCTGTTTTTGGGCGTGTGAAGCAGCTTGATCCGCCGATCCTTGCGGCTGGCCACCTTGATGAGCGCGATGGAGCTGTCCCTGGAGCCATCATCGACCAGGATGTGCTCCCAGTCGGTGAAGATCTGGGCCTGCACGGAGGCCAGAGTCTCCGGCAGCCAGCGTTCGGCGTTGTAAACGGGGGTAATGATCGAAACCAAAGGCATGGTGGTTTCCTTTCCTGCGAATGTGAAGGCGCACTCCGGCTCATACCTGCGAGAGTCAGGCCGGGCTGAAGTGCGAAGTTGAAGGCTGTGCGCTGTGCGCCAAAAAAGAAGGCGGAACTGAATCTGCCTCTTCTGGAATGGCTACGTCGGTTATCGGACCTGCATCAATAAGGCCGCGTCGCTGGGAAGAGGAGAGCGGGTCTGGCAGCAGCAATCCCTTGCTGGCACGTGGGAGCCTGGATGGAGGCTGCCCAGCGCTTCCCAATCCTGATGAGGGGATCCTCGATGAGGTGAAAGCACCCGACCGAAACGAGGGTTATGAGCGATAGGGAGACCGCAACAGTTGCGGCCATGCTCATCCGAGGAAGGTGAAACATGACGAAGATCAGTACGGGCACATGAAGAAGGTATATCCCATACGAATACTTCGCGATCTGTTGGGCAGGCCATGCCAGCCAACGCAATCGCATCTGATCAAAGGCGGGAATGCTGAGCGCCAAAAGCAGGCACACGCTGGAGTTGATGACAGCGCCGGCGGGTCTTTCGAAGCTCCTCCCGCGCATCAGCCAAGCCTGCAAGGCAAACAATCCGCATACGAACGGGGGCCAGGCCCAGAAAGGTAGCGAGAAACGCCTCTTCTCCGCGGTTCGTGCCAGCAGCCTGTAAGCCACCATTCCGCCGATGAACATTGGCGGAAAGACCACAGCGTGGAATGCACGAGGAGCGCCGGTCTGCGTAGCGAGAACTGCCACAAGCACCGCTCCGGCCCAGAGCGCAAAGACAACGAACAGTCGGTCGAATTTGCGGAGCACAACGAAGAACAGCGGCAGAACGAGATACATCTGCACTTCCCAAGGGAGGCTCCAAAGCGGCCCGACGACGCTCGGAAAGCTTCGCGTCATGTTTTGCACCAGCAGGAAGTTGGATGCGACGCCGCGCCATCCGAGAATATGCCAGCTAGCCTCTGGGTGATCGGTAAGCCCCGTCATCAGCGCGAGCAAAATGGTCGCCCAAGCCAAGGGGTAGATGCGGAAGGCGCGGCGGACGAGAAACGCCCCGGCAATGTGCGTGTCAGGCGAGCGTCCCATAGAGAGCATGAGGACTAGGCAGGTGTGCACAAAGAAAAACATGACCCCGGTAAAGCTGAGATTCGAGAGCATGTCGTTCAGAGTGGAGCTATACGCGCACAAGTGGACGTTTACGCATTGATGCCAGAGATGCTGCGCCACCACGCACAGCACCGCGAGTGATCGCAGGATATCGAGATTGAGGTAGTTGGAGTTGTTCAAGGTCCTCCTTGTAGAAAGCGAAGCCGTCAAAGGCCCTCAAAGCTGCACCGGCCACATCGAGATTGGCCAGACTCACAAACCCGAGCGCAGTGGCGGCCCCTGCGAGCAACTGCCTTTGTAGAGGGTTACTTCGGTAGCCCCCCTGAGATTCAGTCCAACCGGGAAGCCGCCTTTGGGAAGTACCGCCTCCGGAGGGTCTAGTTCAGCGCAAATCACAATCCCCTGGTGACCAGAAAACTGTTCGTAGTGAACGAGGCTGTCGGGGTTGGAAAATGCCCAAGGCCTACCTGGTCTAGGAGGATTTCGATACGCCCAGTACTCGCCCGGACCGGCAGCCTCACGCACGACGGCAAGCGCCTGGTCCAGCTTTCGTGATTTGATAAATGACACCCCAGCGCCGGCGCCAGCCGCGAGTATGCCGTCCAAAACGAGAAAACCGCAAAGTGCGCGCGCAATGATCGTCGAGACTCTTTGCCGATCACGAAGGACTGCTACCAGCAAGAACACTGGGACGAGCGCAAACTGCGGCACGTAGCGCGCCCACCACGAGACCGGGTTCATTGCCGTAGTGACCACAATCAAAGCCAGTGCAAAGACGAGCGGGGCATTGGACTTCCAGTGCCTTCCAAACACGAACAGCGCCAGCGCGCATAAGGTCACCCCGCTGAAGAACAGTCCCCAGCCTGCAATGTGCAGTTCCGGAACTCCTTGGCTGATGAACTCTTGTTTCGTCGCAGTAAATGGAATCTTCATCGGTTCATGGCAGCCTGGGATAGCAGCGTTCTCGCCGTCTGCGGATGCCTTGCAGGGTGAGAAGGCCAACGATCTCGCGAAAAATGAGATCGTGAACTTCTCGGCTGCGTTGTACCTGGAACCTAGGAAGGAAGGAGGAGCTGTCACCGCGATGATGTCGATCTTGTTAGGCCCGAGTACCGGATACATCGGGTGTTGCCCTTGCAGGATGTTTGTGACATAGGGGTTAAAGCCGATGACCAACACGCCGAGAAGGCAAGCAATCCCTGCATTCCCAATCGTTCCCTTCAGCGCCTGTCTGCACCCCAGGGAGCATCGGAAGTCCCGGGGCAACGCTTGCAACAGGAGCGACATGCACACGATGGCGGCAACATACGGTACGGCCGTGAACTTGATCGCCATTGCCAGAGACGATGCGGCAACAAAGACTAATCGGTCCAGGCGCGATTGCCGGAAGAGAAGATTGACAGTCGCCATCACGGCCAGTGTCAGCAGAGAGGCCAGCGCACCATCAACGTAATAGGTCAATAACTGTGCTGCTGTAACCGGTGTCAAAGCGGCCGCGACTGCAAACAGAGCAGAGGAATGCCTTGTCAGGCCTGACTTCCTGAAGAAGTCCGCCGCATACAAACCCGACGACAACACCAGCAGAAAGTTGTAAACCTTGCCGAGTTGGTAGCTATGGAAGCTGTGAATGATCAGGGCGGAGAAATACCACGCACCCTTGGGGTAGTGATTAGCCCAGACCGGCTGGGTTGCGGGAATCACACCGTAAATAGGGTTGGCCCCGTGCAGAAGTCCCAAGATCGCATCCGCGTGGTACCAGCGCCCGTCTGCGCTCCCGTCGTAAAAATACATCGAGAGCGCCCCACAGACTCCAATTGCGCCAAGAACAACGGCAATCAGGAGAAGCGTTTCTTGACGTGATAGTCGACCGAAAAGGTTTCGCCACAACAACGCGAGTAGCGTCATCGATCCGATCCCGGCAGCCGCCCAATGGCAGGGGATGCAGGTCAGCAGTGAGACCGCGATCAAAGTTGCCGGTATCCAGACCATCCCGAGAAAGAACAATGCTAGTCCTGAGAGCATTGCTTCTCTGCCAAGTAGGCGTTGACATGCTGACCGACTATGGTCGGTTGGCGCCGTGATATTCATGAACAAGTTCTCCTTATTTGCACGTCTGTGCCCTGGTCAGCGGCCAATCTGATCTAGGCGGCTACTCTGAGAGGACGCTACCCCATTGGAAGACACTCTGGGTCGAGGCTTGAACTGCAGTCCTATCGACCAAGAGGTGCGCTCGCCTGAGTGCTGACATGATTTCCGGTGCGGAACTCATGCGCAGGGTCTTCAGACAGCCAAACAGCCAATCGCCGCAAGGAAAAACCCGAGCGCCAGACTCACCCTGTCGCGGAGCGCGAACACGACTGGATCTTGGTCGAGTTCACCGCGCGACGCTAGGAGCCAGATACGGAACAGCCAATAGATCAGTAGAGGTACGATCAGCCACAAACGCATCGGATGTCGATACAACATGGTCACGTCCGGCCGCCCGATATACAGCATGAAAACGACGACCGCGGCAGTCGCACTCGATGTTCCGAAGCTGCGAATCTGCTCCATATCCGAGGCTGAATATCCCCGCCCGTGGCTGATGCTTGCGCCACGGTTGCGCAGGTTTTCAAGTTCGCTGAATCGCTTGATCATTGCGAGCGACACAAAGAGGAGCGTGGAAAAGCCCGCAAGCCATTGTGAGATGGGAGTGCCTGTGGCGCCGCCGCCCGCAAGAAGACGTATCGTGTAAAGGCCCGAGAGCGTCAGCACATCCAGCACCGGAACGCGTTTCAGGAGGAAGGAGTATGACAGACTGCCGGCCACGTACACGGCTAGCCAGAAAGTGAATGCGTTAGGGAGTTGATGCAGCACTGTCAAGGCGCCAGCTAAGAGCCCTGTCGCGATGCAGATCGCAACAGGTACGGACAGGTCGCCGGACGCGATCGGCCGGAACCTTTTAGTAATGTGCTGCCGGTCGCTCTCCACGTCCAGGATGTCGTTCAGCAGGTAGTTCGCAGAGGCTATGAAGCTGAAACAAAGGAATGCCAGGATAGCCGCTGAAGAGGATTCACGTGTGATGGTGTGTGACATCAGAAGTGGAGCAAAGATGAGAACGTTCTTGGCCCACTGGTGGACACGGATCGCCTTCGACACGGTATAAAACCATGACTTCGCAGGCGCAAGAGACATCGTTGGGTGAACTTCGCCTCGAACAATACTCGAAGCCTGTGACATGGGAGTTCCTTTCACTGGAAGACATGCACTCCGCCGCTGCTCGCGGATAGCGAGCAGCCTAGCGAAGCTGCAAAAGTCAAGCGATAAGCGAGGAGACCGCGAAACATGTATGGCTGGAATTGGAAATTGTACCGGCCAGGAAGCGTTAGGCGCCGCATTAGGATTCGACGCCAGCCTTTGTTGAGGTATGCCGCTTTTGAAAGGTCGCAAACGCTGCAAATGCTGCAACAGCCGGGATAAAGTCAGGCGCGGTCATCATCAGAAGAACCAGGCTCGATATGATCGCAAGCGGCTTCGCCTGAAGGGTTCTCAACCTGAAATAGCGCAGCAATATGTAGCCTATCCAGATCAGCCCAAACACGCTGCCGTAACCCAATACCAAGGGGACTAATCCCATTGGCTCCATGACGATGGACCCGAAGAGTATTGGAGGTTTATACACAAGCGGAAATTGCTGAAGAGGAAAGAATATCTGTCCAAATCGAGCAAGTTCGTGATTTGATTCCCGACTCATCCCATCGACGAGAAGGTTGGACTGCAGTTCCGCAATCCGGCTGGAGTGCAAGATCATAAAGATCACTCCAGCGCAGGCCGGCAACCCCGCAAGCCAAGCATACCTCTTATGCTTGAGCGTAGAGAGGCACCCAATCGTCAACATAAGCAGCAAGACGAGCGAGTACACCGATTTGTTCAATAAGGCTAGCGACCCGTAAAGTCCGAGGATGCGCCACCGAAGCTCTGGCTTCTCATCGATCGCAAGAAGAGCTAACGCGATGCACATCACTGCCGCGCCCGAAGGCTCGGATGCCCATCCCTGTACTCCCCGGATTCCACTGTCGTCGTAAGCTTCTCCTGAATACCTGGGAAGCACAAAGATCAATGCCTGTGTCACTGGAGTGGGAATGATATGAAGGTAGTTCATGTCAATCGACTGCAGGAGGCTGAATAGAACAAACACTTTCAATAATCGGTAAGCAAGCCTCCCAGGTATCAGCGTCTGTCCACGTTCCCGCAAATGGCGAGTGAGATTCAAGATGAAGATCAACGGCAAAATTCCGATCGCCAATCTGAGTGGAGCGGTAGGCGCAGCCCAAATTATCGCTATACCGAAGCTTGGAAGCGCAAGCAGAAGGGCCATGGGTGACTGGAGAGTAACTTCCGGCACTATCAAAGCTGCCAGAAAAACAGGTAGAAAGTTTATCTCCATGGTGCTGTCTGCAAACATCTGCGTGTAGTTGAAATACGGCCAAACAAAGCAAAAGAGTACTAAGGCCCGAGCCATATTCAGCCGCACATTCGGAAGAGTCAGATACGACAACCCGAGCGCCGGGGCTTCCTGGCCTAAAACTGCGGGGCGTATCAGTGCAGTGCTCATACAGAAACCTCAGTAAGAAAAGGATCTCCTTCACTTGAAGGCCGGCCTATGGCGAGGTAAGCTGATGCGATTGCCCTTGGCGCGAATCCAGAAACGGAAACAAATGCATCCGTAATATTGATCGCCTTTCGAAGCGCGCTGGAAACGTCGCGACGATCAAGTGATGGCGAGAACAACTGGATCTGGTGACCGACGCATTCCGGCGCTATCTCGAGACCTCCTCCAGTCGCAGGCATCGCTACTGCGCAGCCTTGGCTGAGAGCCTCGATGTACGCAATCCCCAGTCCTTCCGTAACACACCCCGACACGAAGACACGGGTCCGCCGGAGCCTGTCGCGCACCTCGACAGCCGATAGAGCGCCAAAGAACTGGAATCGCTCATCCCCAGCTGTCGCTCGCTCTAGTTCGGAGCGCATTGGGCCATCCCCGATAATCCATGCGCACATTCCCGGATTCTCGTCCAACACATCGCGCATCGCCGGAATGAGCCGGTCAATGCTTTTCGAATAGTGCAGGCGCCCCACGTAAGTGATAGCTTCGCGCGGGGGCTGCTGGTCAGCAGGGCAGGGCTCAAGAAATAACGGTTGAACCGGATTACGGACAACCGCATCCACGCGCAGACCGAAGATCGATTCGAGATGCGCAGCGCCGTAAGCGGAAACGACTACCAATTTCGATCCTCTGCTCATCGTTGCCAGGCGATAGCTTCCCAGAATGGCAAGGGTCTTCATCCATCCCTGATGCTTCGCACACGGAAAACCGTGTGCGATACAAAGCGCCCGTCGGGCAAGCGGCGCCGCAAAAACTGCAGAAGTGCTGAGAATCTTCAGGACCCGGGGATCGCGCAGTTCACGATAACGCATAATCGCCTGGGATGGCGAAACGATCTCAACTGGGATGCCAAGCTCGGTGAAACCAATGCGCAACGCGTCCGCAAAGCTGCCAACGCCTCCGACTTCATGTCCCCCGCTGATCAGCACCTTTGAAGGGTATTCATATGTCATATACATGTCTCCTGAAGCGAGTGGGGTTCAGACGCGGCCCCGAGGTAGTTCCTACGCGCGCGACCGAATACAAGGAGCGCGATCGGCAGGGCAAACACGGCCGTTGCCGCGCCATAGCTGGCCGCAACGCCGGCATTACCCCAGGTTCTTGCTGTTAGCGCAACCATCGTCAGCGTAATGGCTGATGCAGCCAGCGATTGGCCCAGGAATGGCTCGCGCTTGAAAGAACGCAACAGCGTAGCAAGGCTCTGAATGACGCAGTTTGCACCGGACGCGACGACCAGCATTGCGAATAGATGCATCGGAACCATGCGGACCGCGAACCGCGGGAACATTACACTCAAAAGGCCGACCCCGCCGCAAGCGGCACAGACAGCCAGAGTGAACACCCCCATGGCTTGCGCGAGTGTACGCAAAAATAACGTGTCCAGTTCGAGGAACTGCTTCCGGGCTATCATCCGTCCGAACAGTGGCGCTTTGGTTGTCATCCAGGGCAGTACGAGGTTGGCCATATAGCCGGTGATGCTGAGCGACATACCCATCTGGCCTGCCTCACCTGGTCCCCGACAGGCAAAAAGAATCGGAATGAACAATTGGGAAGTGAAGGAAGTGCAGGTCCAGCTGACCGCGATGCGCCACTGGAAAGGCCACACTTCACGACTCCACGCGACTCTTTGATCTCCTGAGGCATGGCGGAGAAGTCCCAGCAGTAGGCGGCGATGCTTATTGAGAAAGTACGCAGCAGTAAAAACCTGTGCCGCGATGACCAGTGCGGGAGAATAGAGTCCGTGATGCAGCATCATTCCTGCCCATGCCGACGCCGATCCGAGCATTGCCTGCTGCAAACGCAGACCGGCAACTGCGCGGATATGACCGCATCCTTCCAAAAAGGAAGTGAACGGCAGGAACCACAGACTTACCGAGGAGAAAAGAACTGCTGTGAACCATGGGCCGACCCAGTGGACACCGGAGCCGGAAACGTTATGTCGCGAGAAGAAGTATAGCCCAGATGTTGTTAGCAGAGCTGCCATGAGAACTGCTGCCAGCGTGTACCAGCGAACGCAGAGTCGCAGTATCGAAGCCAGACGTCCATGCGCGACGGGGTCTCCTGAAACCTGTCCATCCGCAGACATCACAACCCGGCTGCTGTCATGAGCAGCCATCTGGAGGATGACGAAGGAAAAGCCCAGTTCGAAAACAACCTGCATCGACACAAGACTGAGCAGGGTATAGTAATACCCCTGCTCAACCTTACTAAGGAACCGCGCAATCAGCATCACCGTGCCCGTGCTTCCGATGATGTTCATTGCACGTGCTAGGAATGTGAGAGCGACAGCGCCATCGATGCCGAGCCGTTTTCTGAGTTTGTCTACCATCTTGCGTATGCCTCTTGGAACGCCATTACCCAGGACCCGGTGTTCCGGCGCAAACCGAATAAGACCGAGCAGACCTCAGCCGTAGCGGCGGTGACCAGTGCGATGGGAATAGCGAGGAAGATCCCGGCAAGCAAAATCAGGAATTCATACGATGAATCGGGCCGGTCGGGAGCCACGGCGGGCTCGACTACCTGAATCATCGGACCCTGCCGCGCCTCGTCGACGCGCGCGGCCTCGTACTGGCGCAACAGCAGGTCCTGAATCGTCTCCCGGTACTTCACCTCACGCAGCGCACGCTCATAATCGAGCGCCGCTTCAACGGACTTGCCCTTGGGCGCAATCAGGTCCCCATTCTTGCGATCGGATGTCACGTCCATGGCGGACAACTGCGCCTCCATGCCGCGTGCTTCCTGCTCGGAACGAGCCAGGTCGGGATTGAGATCGCCGGCGAACTGCTTCATCGCCTTGATCTCGATCTGCTTGGCTGCAAGCTGCCCGCGCAGAGCTGCGGCGGCCTCGATCATGCCCTTGCCCTGGCCGTCCATGTCCATGATCCCGGTGCGCTGCTCGGTCTGCTTCATGTTCTCTTCGGCGTGCGCCAGATCCTGTCGGGCGTCGTTGAGCTGGGTTTCGTAAAAGAGCCGGCGCTGCGAAGCCTCGGTCAGGGCGAGGGTGGCCGTGAAACGCTTGTACTCGACCACCCAGCCATTGGCGAGATCGGCGGCGCGATTTGGATCCGAGTCCGTGACCGAAAGCCGAATCAACCCGTCCTTAAGACCGTTGTCGGTCTTGGTAACCTTCTCCCAATGCTTGCGTGTGCTCGACAGATACTTGATGTGATAGAGGCTCTGCAGGTGAAAGCGCTCTATCAGAGCGTCTTCCACAGGCCGGCTCTTCAGAAGCGCGATCTGTTGGTCATTGGGGTTTTTGATACCGAGCACGCCAGCGCCAGATCCCAAGATTCCAGCGGCGCCCATTTGCGCCATCAGAGCGGTGCCGGCCGAAGCGCTCTGCGGCGGAGGTAGAACGACGACGCTGGCGACGTAGCGGCGCGGCAGGAGTACGACGGCCAGAAGGGCGGCCAGAGCGCACCCGGCCGCCACGCGTGCGATCAGCCTCCGCCTCTTGCTCGCGACACGCAACCAGACCAGCAGCGACCGGTTCGTTTTGGCAGGAGTGACTTCTTGAGTTTCCACGTGAAATGTTCCTTTGTAGGTGGGTTGAACCTTGACACCGCGGCCAGCCTTTTTTCGAAGCCGGCCGCCGTGGTTCAATAGGCGCTGCGCTTCAGCAGTTCCAGCCCCGCAAGAACCTTGGGATGGTCGCACTTGGCGAGCGCGTCAAAAGCGGATTGACAGTGCCACCATCCGGTGCACGCCAGAGCCGTGAAGAACAGAAGCGTAAGGTCGGTTCCCAGGGTGGCGCTGCTCATGTAGAGGTAGTCCAGGCGCGCCTTGGCCGGTTTGATGACGTCCCGGTAGTACTTCTCCATCTCCGCAGGGTCCGTGTACGACTGCAACAGGGACTCCTCCTTTGAGAAGTGCAGCGTCGCCCATCCGGTGATTCCCGGCCGGTACGGCATATTGATCAGCGCTGCGTACTGAGGGAGCTTCGGCCGTGGGCCGACCAGGCTCATGTCTCCGCGCAGAACGTTATAGAACTGCGGAAGTTCATCGAGCTTCAGCTTGCGAAGAATGCGGCCGACCGGGGTCACCCTCGAGTCTCCCTCGCGGGTCAGGCCGACGCCGGTAGAGCGCCGGGTGAACATGGTGCGGAACTTGTAGAGGCGAAAGAGTCGCCCGCGCGCCCCAACGCGCTCCTGGACGAAGATTGCCTTGCCCGGCGATGTCAGACGTACGCAGATGCCGATCAGAAGCATCGGAACTCCCGCAATCAAGAGAATCAAAGAGGCGACGAAGATGTCGATTGCGCGCTTGGCACGCGAGACGCTCCAGTCGCTCGCCTCCGGATCGTGGTATACAGCTGGCAGGCGTTCTGCCGACACAGATTCGCGTTCCCGCATGGAAGCGGGTTCGGCGATGGAAATGGCGCCCATGTTGATACCTCGGTTGTTATTTGTGGAAGATGGAAAAGCCCTGCACCTGCACATACCGGGCCTGATCGAAGACGCTCTCTAGCGCGTCAATGCGTTCACTTCGAGAGCGGTCATCGTGGATTGCGACAAGGCCTGCGTCCAGGCCAGTGCCGTGTTCATTTTGGATGGATGGAGCTGCTTCTCCGGCACGATCAATGCGTCCCCGGGGTGAAGTTCAATACCTTCTACTCCATGAGAGAACATGCCGTTCGTACCTCCGGCAACGGTGCCGTCGGCGCGCAGGACGTACATGCGGGACTTGTCCGCATACCGGGTCGGGCCACCAGCGATCTCGAGATACTGGCGGACCTTGCCTCCTGCGCGATAGAGGAACGCATGCGGGTTGTAGACCGCCCCGATGACCTGAACCGTAGCCGGCCGGAAAGGAACTTCCAGACGGTCTCCATCCTCAAGCTGCATCTCCGGAATCGAGACTTCCCCGGAAGCCTTCGGATCGAGATTCAGAACCACTCTTCCGGTGGCATAGATGCCGGGCAACCGTGCGATCAAGGCCTGATTGGCCGCCATCGCGTCCGCGCCGGCAGCGTTAGCCCCTGCGTTCGGGATCGTCGAAGGAATCAACAGCCGTTGCCCCATGTCACGCTCATACTGGTGTTGGAGGCGGCTGGCAAATTCCTCCAACTCGCGCTGTTCCTGAGCTCTCGTGCTTGCCCGTGTGAACACAGCGCCGTAGAGGTACGCCTGAGCGGTGAACCCGCCTGCTTTGGCGATTATCGTCTTCAGGTTGTCCTCGGGGCCGATGCTGTAGATTCCCGGGTGCGCGAATTCGCCCTCAAGCCGCACGTACTTCGTCTGCTCCTTCACCGGAATCCGGATGTCGGACTGGGTGAAGATGGTGACGACGTCGCCCGGCTGAAGCTCCATGTCTTGACTGCTGTCGTGCTCAAGCACCAGCTTGCCGAGACTGAATGGAATCAGCATCGTCGCCATCGTCTCCGGATTCAGGCGCTCAACGACCGAGTAGTTCCAGTTGGTCTGGGCCGAAGGGCTGGTGACAGCCGCAGGCTTCTCCTCGCCGCCTTGAGGCGCCGCCGGCACGGCAAGTTCTGGAGCCGGCATGCCCAGCCGAGCCCTTTCCCACCAGTAATCTCTCTTGACGAGGGATTCACGGTCGGGAATGATCTCGCTCAGCCGAATGCCCCGGCGCCAGTTAAACTTGCCGGGATTGGCCACTGCTCCGCGCAGGGTGACAGTCTGCTGGAACACGGGCAGGATCGGATCAATGCGTACGATGTCGCCATCTTGCAGTACGCCCGGCACTCCCGCTTCGTCGATGCCGACTTCTATCGCTTTCCGCGAGGAGTGATCCAGAATGCGCTCGATCGAGATGCCTGCCTTGGATGCAATCGTGCTTTTCCCGCCAGCCGCTTCGATGATCTGGGCAAGCGATTGCGCGCCGCGCAGCTCGTAGATGGCCGGCCGCCGCACACTACCAACGAGCGCAACCTGCTCGCCGGCGTGAGGGATATAGAGGACGTCTCCGGGCTGAAGCTGGACATCGCCGGTCTTGTCGCCGCTGACAACAAGGCTGTAGAGATCGTAGTCGGTGACGACTTTTCCTCCGCGCTTGAGCAGCACATGCCGCATGGAGCCCTGGCCAGACGGGCCGCCGCTGGCGAAAACTGCATCGACCAGGGTGCTGAGACCGCTGACGGTATAGGCGCCGGGACGGCGCGCAAATCCTGTCATGTAGATCTGGATCGTGTGGATTTCGCCCATGTCCACGGTGAGATCGAAGTTCCGGTAGACCGGCTGGATCGTCGACTTCAGGTGACTGGCTACCTCAGAGAAGCGCAGTCCGGCCACATGCACTGGCCCAACTTTCGGGAGGTAGATGTCGCCACCGCGGCTGACCCTGAGGTCGGCGCTGAAGTTCACCTGTCCCCACATGCGGATCTTTAGCTCGTCCTCCGGCCCGATGATCATCTCCTGCGGAGCAGGCCCATTCAATACGGGAGCGAACACCGCCGGCGTGAACAGATCGGCTCCGAAGTACGGAAGATGGCGACCGGTCGAGGCCATGACGAACTTCTGAAACTCGGTATCCTCAACAACCTCCGGCTTCCTGCGGGAACCGATCTCGCGCTCGCGAGACGCCATCTCCCGGAAGCTGTCACCGCTGGCAAGGCTGCCCACGGCGCTGGCCGCTGAAGCGTGATCGGCGGCAGGTGTGGAGGGCAGTGTGGGAGGATTCGGAATCGAAACACCTCCCTTGCTCTCGAGCGACGTCTGCAGCATCGGTGCCGGACAGCCCAGAGCATCAGGCCCGAGCGCATCGGAACACTGAGCATGAAGCAGGATGGGCCCACCGGCGATAACGGTAAATCCGAGAGCAGCGAAGCACGTGCGCGCACCTGATCGTAAATAACTGATTTTCACCTTGTTCACCTGATGGTCAGTCCTTCGCTAAGACCGATTAGGACAACAATGGAAACGAGCACCGTTCATGGATGCAGGTGCTAGTCAGCCTCATTCCGAAGTCGGTAATGCTTCCGACCTCGATGCCTCTCGCTCCACACAAGAATCTCTGGGCTTCAGCACTGGAGCGATCTGGTCAACTGAGACTTCTACCGAGGTACCTTGTCCGATCGAAGAAACGGCTATGACAACGCGAGCAGAGTTGGCCCTCCAAACGACATTGCCGACGAGTCCGATTAGTGGGCCGGAAGTGATTCGGACAAGACTGCCTTCAGAAAATGCAGGCTCTGGCTGGAAGCTGCCGAGGCTCAGATATCTCTGGAGCTGCTGCATCTCGAAGTCATCGATTGATCCGGCAGATGGACCCGAGCGAACGATCATGATCACGCCAGGAATTCCACGTGTGCGGGCTTGGTCTCTGGGAGTAACACGAACGAAGATGTAGTTCGGAAACAGGGGCATAGACACTTCGACCTGGCGATTGCATGACCAGGCACGACGAGATTGGTAGAGAGGAAGGAAATGCTCGATCCGCAACTCTTCTAAGCGTTTCGCTACCGATTTCTCGTGATGAGTTCGTGTATAGACGGCGAGCCACGTGGCCAGATCATGGCTCGATGGATTCTTCTGCCAATGTGATATCCGGTTTCGGCCCAAGTGAAATTCTCCAATCGGGAGGGACTCGTTCGAGACAGGCTTCGCCCACTGCCAGTGCAAACCGGGTGGGTTTCGTACTGGTCATGCGGCTACGCGCATTTCTGTTGCAATGACGAAAAGCAAACCTACAGCCAATCAGCGTCGTTCGCCGGTTAGAGATCGCTAACTTAGCCGCTCCACCACTCGCTCACACGTCCCGCGCCGCTCACCACTGGTGAGGTCCTTTGCAAACGACATTCGGTGTTTCGAGCGCATCCAGCGCTGGTGTCCACGCCGGGCGATTGCGACATCTGGTGCGTGCGGAACACTCAATGTCGAAAATACAGTTCCAGAATCGAATCGGCTGAACAGGTCTCTCTGGCCCCCTTCCGGGGGCAGGCCCCAGGAATCCAGACCTTCATCTCGCTGTGCCGGGCGCCAACCGAGTGAATCCGCCTGCCCCTGTTTCTCCTGTCGCGGGCGCCAGCTGCGAGTCTCTTAGCGGCTCTCCGAAACGAACAAGGCACACGGTGCGAACTCTATCCAGCGCACCCATGCAAGCGGGCGACTTGGAAACGTGGCGGATTGTGGATGAGGCTCATTCCCTGCCGTAGCGGTAGCCGAAGCTTGTGGCCCGGCACTTCGACAGACGCCGTTCATTTTCTGCTCCCGGAGCCGCTGCCTTTTACCCCTGCGTGGTGGCTTCATAGAGATCGAAGCGGCGCACAAAGGATTTCAGCATTTGGTAAGTGCTTTATTCCTTGATTATTTAGGGCTGGTGCCGGGAGGGGGGGTCGAACCCCCATGACCGCAAGGGCCGGCGGATTTTGAGTCTGTTTTTTGCCGTTTTGCAGCGAGTTGCACTTAATCGCAAAACCTTGCATAAGCCGTTTGGCTTGAGGATGTTGCGAGTGAGGCTTTTCTTGCAGTCCGTAGCAGGAAAATGCACGAAAGTTGGTAGCGAACAGCCATCAGAACAGCCACTGAGAATTGCTCCAAAACTGTGACAAAACCGGCGGACTGGAACTCCGATAGAGGCGAAATCTCGTGGCTGTTGGGATCGAAATTGGCAGTCCAGAATCGGCGGATTTGAGGTCCGAACAGCCACCAAACAGCCATCAGAAATGCACCATTTACGCACCCAATTACACCCATTTCGGTGTAGGTAGGGGCCCGGGGTTACCCAGCTTTCAATATTCAATTTATTTGAATATTGTATAATCGAACCATGCTTAGGCCACTTGACATCGTCGTCATGCTCAAGCTTTCGCTGGAGAACAGCGAACGGCCTCCGTACCTGCGCCTGGCGAACGAACTCCACCTCTATCCGTCAGAGGTCTACGCTTCGGTGAAGCGTGCGCGAGCATCGCACTTCGTTCAAGGTCCGGAACTCGGAGACCGCCTCAATCGCTCCTCGCTGCTCGAATTCCTGATTCATGGCGTTCGATATGCTTTTCCTGCCGAGACCGGCGCGCCGACGCGAGGAGTTCCAACGAGCTATGCCGCTCTTCCACTTTCGAAAACCATTTCTGATGCAGGCGAGCTGCCGCCAGTCTGGCCGTACGCGGATGGGAAGGTTCGTGGATACAGCTTTGCGCCCCTCCACAAGAATGTCCCGCAAGCTGCACTCGCAGATGAGCGGCTCTATGAATTGCTGGCCTTGGTGGACGCTCTCCGTAACGGGCGGGCCAGAGAACGAAACCTGGCGAGTCAGGAACTGACGCGAAGGTTGGAGATGCCCACCGATGCCAAATCCTAATCTTGCACTGTTGGAACTGGCGGCTGATAGATTGCGCCATCTCCTCCCGGAAATTGTCTTTGTCGGCGGCTGCGCAACTGGTTTGCTGATCGACGACCCGGGCGCCGCGCCCGTACGCGCAACCTACGACGTGGATGTCATCGCGGAGATTGGTTCCTATGCCGAATACACCGTGTTTTCCGAGCGGCTTCGCGGTCTGGGATTCAAAGAAGACAGCCGCGAAGGCGCCCCGCTGTGTCGGTGGACTCACGGCGCATTGACCTTGGATGTCATGCCATTGGACTCTCAAGTCCTCGGCTTTTCGAACCGCTGGTATTCGGATGCTTTGCACACGGCGGGAAACGTGCAGCTGCGCAGCGGCCTGATCATTCGGGCCATCAACGCGCCCTACTTTCTCGGGACCAAGCTCGAAGCGTTCAACGGGCGCGGCAAGCGAGATTACCTCG
>Ga0210386_10000794_pt1 | contig 29136 bp, 20 predicted proteins | sample IncBWH32OmetaG_FD_160091 | JGI IMG/M metagenome (GOLD analysis project Ga0210386, IMG submission 160091) | Forest soil microbial communities from Barre Woods Harvard Forest LTER site, Petersham, Massachusetts, United States - Inc-BW-H-32-O ...
GTTGGAGTTGTCGTTCAGCTCCCCATCGTGCAAGCGCCATTCCGGCTTTATTGGGCCTATAACTTCAACCGAATGTCACAAGTGATTCAGGCACCGCAGACCCAATTTCCTGGAAACGTAAATAACGTATTCTCTTCAACGACGCTTTGTAATGCGTCCCAGGGTATAAACACGAACTGTTTTGATCCGAATTGGACTTCCTTCTCAAGAGGACTACCTCCTGATGTATGGAATTCCCAGGTCGCGCCGCAGATCATAAATTTGTTTAACAATCCGCAAAGGACAAATTTCTTTGATCCAGTGCGCACATTCCGGTTCACGGTGAGCCGGACGTTCTAGCAGAGAATTTTGTTGTGCTGAAATTTGGGTAATCAGTTCAGGGATCGAAGGGCCTGGCAAGCGCAGTGTGAAAGTGTTTGCGCTACCAGTGCGAATGTCGCGAAATTTTTGGAGGACCGGAATGAAGCGGTGGAAACTCTCAACATTACTCACTCTCGTGGCGACCCTGGGAGCGTTGGGTTGCGGGGGAAGCAGTTCATCCACCGTGAGCATAACGATTTCGCCGACTTCGGCCAGCGTAATCACCAACAGAACGCAGCTCTTCAGCGGTCTCGTCACCGGCAACACCAACACGGCGATTACCTGGAGCTTGACCTGCGAAACTGTCAGCAGCATCCTGGCAACAAATTGCGGCTCTATCGATGCCACCGGACTTTACACCGCACCTCTCACAATCCCATCGGTTACAGTCAGTGGCACTGCGACGATTGCTCCCGTCGTTACGATCACAGGCACCTCGCAAGCCGACACGACCAAAGCGGCCACCGCTACTTTGACCATCGTTACCGGAATCAGCATTTCGCTGAATCCAACTTCCGCGACGGTGGGAACAGGTGAAACGTTCCTCTTTGCTGCTACCGTGAATAATCCCGGCTGCAATATCGTCTCGACTCCTACTTGCAACAGCGTTACGTGGTCGCTCTCCACTACTCTTACAGGTATCGGCACTATCGGCTCAACCTCGGGCGTATACACGGCCCCTTCGACTGTTCCTTCACCCAGCACGGTAATCATCACGGCCACGTCGGTTGCCGATACCTCGGTCACGGCGACGGCCACCGTTTCGGTTGTAACCGCGTCCACACCCACAGTGACTTCTGTAAGTCCCAACACCACCCCGCTGGGCGGCCTCTTTCAGGATATTTACATTACTGGAACCAATTTTATTTCCACCGAAAACGTTTTCATCAATAACGTGGAGTTGGCCTCCACGTTTGTCACGGACATATCAAGCTCCGTGATTCGCGCGCGTATTCCGGATTACATTTTGGCATCGCCCCCACAGCCGGCATCGTCTTCCGGATTGCCTTCCAATGTTTTGCAGATTGGAGTGTCTGAGCAGTCCGGCGCAATTCAAACCTGCACGACGGATGCCTCGCAATGCCGCATTACGGTCGTAGGTGTAAGGCCCGGTGTTGTTGGACCTACGCCATCGAGCATCCCGCAAAACACAGCTGGCGTTCAGACTTTCGGCGTAAATGGCGGATTCTTTGGAACTGGAGCCAATCCCGCGGCGCCTGCTGTGAATGCAACATTTAATGGGCAACTACGCGGGATTCAACTCCCCGCCAGCCAAACCTTTGGCAGCACGCGGCAATTGTCGGTATCCATCGGTGGCGGTTCGAACTCCGGGGATTTCACGGTACCGGGTTTGTATCCTGTGGCTATCAAGAGCAATACCGATGCAACAAAATTTGCGGTTGCCAATGTTGCTGTGCAGCCAACGTATACGCCGCCTACGGCAAGCACGATCACGGTCGGCACAGCCCCCAGCGATGTGGCGATCAATCCCGCAACGGGGATTGCTGTGGTGGCAAACAAAGGATCGAACGACGTCACGTTGATCGATCTTTCAGGCGGCATCCCGTCCACTCCTCTAGTTCAGAGCATTTGCACGGCTGCGGTTGGAGCCACGGCACCGTGCCCAGCTTCGGGTCCCTCGAGCGTATCGATTGACTACGTGCGAAATATCGCTCTCGTTGTGAATTCCACTTCGAAAACAATCGCCGTCGTGGATCTCAATACGCGCACGATCAGCAGCGTTCTAGCCCCGCTGACGGACACGCCAGGCGCGGTGGGCATCAACCCGGTTACTGGGCGCGCGCTGGTCGCCATGCAGCAGAGAAATTATGGAGTGATTGTCGATGTAACGTTGAACCCGCCGAACTATGCGGGAATTGTTTCCATCAGCAGCGGTTCGAATACTCGCGTGGCCATTGAGCCCAATCTCAATTGGGCTTTGGCTACGCCAGGCACCCTTGGTTCTTTGGGGATTGTGGATTTGAATCAGCAATCGAGCAATGCGATTACGGCTATATCCCGAACCAATAATGGGACTGGCAACATTGTAACCGTCACCGTGGATTCTTCCGGGTCCCAGCCGCCTCTTTCCGTTCAAGTGGGAGACGCTGTTCAAATTCAAAATATCGCATTCCCGGTGTGCACGACTTTTCCAGTAACAACGAATTGTCCGCCGAATTCGGTGTCCCCGGCGGTTGCGGCGCTTGCTCCTGGGCTTAACGGATTCTATACAGTGTCATCGGTCGGGCCCACTTCCAATCAGTTCAGCTATACGCAAACGCAGGCAGCGACACTTCCGGATATAGCGACTCAGCAGGCTCCGCAGACGACTACACCAGGGGGAATGGTTAATTACTCTCAACCGGTGGCCACTGTCGGCGTGCCCGTTTCGGTCCAGGGTATTGGAATTAATCCGGAAACGCAGCAAGCGGTCCTGGTCGATCCCACGACAGGTGGAGTAGTTTCGTTTTTCAGCCTGATCGATCAATCCGTATCGCCGCTCAGCCTGATCACCAACGGTGCCGCGGACGTCGGCACGATCGCTGCGGCATACAACCCGCTTACCAACACTGTTTACGCCGTCAATTCGTTCGCGAACACTCTTTCGGTCATTGTTCCTCCAACGGATACAACGCCTCCTCAGGCCGCTCGAAGGCTGAATGACACTCAGCCATTTTCCAGTACCTTGAATACGCCGGTTGCCATCGCCGTCGACCCCGGCACGAACTTTGCCCTTGTCGCCAATCAAGGTAATGGCACCGTCAGCGTATTGAACTTGGGCGCGATCCAGACCTTTTCAATTACAGAGACGAGTCCCAAGACTTTTATGGCGACTTCGACTTTGGGGACGGCGCCAAGCCCTGCCCCTCAGCAATTAAACGTGATCGGGAAAGGTCTCACCTGCACGAATGGCAGCACAAATTTAAATGTGCGGCTCGACGGCGTTTCACTGCCAACTTCTTGCACCGGCTCGGGCGATCGCCTGCTGACGGCTACCGTTCCGTTTAGCCTGCTAACAACCGTGCACAAATTTGCGCTCGACGTAAGCGATCAAGCCGGCAGAGTTACCAACGCCGAGGACTTTACGGTGGAGCAGAGCGTGGACGTCAGCAGCGCCGGCTGCCCCAGCCCGCTGCCTTCCGGCGTGTCAATCGATCCGCGCCAGAATATCGCTGCGGTGAGCCTGTTTGGCTGCAGTTCTTTGGCGCTGATTAACCTGGCTTCCGGCACCGGAAATACAATCCCTGTGGGAACGAACCCGATCGGGGTGGCCGTGCTGCCACGCTTGCATCTGGCAGTGGTTGCGAATAATGGTGGAGCAGGAACCGCATCCATCGTGGATGAATTGGCACAAACTGTGACGCAAACAGTTGCCACGGGTTCAGGGCCGATTGGCGCAGCTGCGGATGAATCGACAGGAGAAGTTGCCATTGCCAACAGCGTCGCCAACACCGTGACGGTGGTTAACGCCGTTACAGGTGGGACAAGCACTATTTCAACGGGTCAAACCCCAATCGGGGTGGGTTTCAATTACGTCAATCATCAGGTGGCCGTGGCCGCTTCGGGCGGAAATTCCGTGCAAATTTCCAATGGAGGGGCAGGCGCAACGAACCAAAACTTCACGGTCAACGGTCCTACTTCCGTAATATATGATCCTGTTCCGACCGATTGCGGATCGAATAACTCCAATACTGGCACGACAACGAACACGACGGGGTGCTTCATTGCCGCTTCGAGCACCGGCAACTCGGTCAGCGTGATTGATCCCGTCAGCTCCATACAGACCACGTTTCGCATCGGCATCAATCCCACTTCGATTGCATATAATTATTTTACAAGTACGCTCGTCAGCACCAATACCGGCAGCCATACGGTAACCGTGGCGGATTTTCTGGGCCAAAGGATTCGTGCCGTGTTGGCATTGCCGCCGCCGACTGCCGTGGTAAATTCCAATCTCGCGCTCAGTCTGGCGTCTGCCGGGGAGCCGCAATACGCTCTGGATATTCATCCCTTGACGAATGTCGCGGTCATCGCAGATACGGCCAACGGGCATGTGTTGTTTATTCCGATGCCACGATAGAATGGGGGCGGCAAAACCCGGCAATAACCGAATGCATCTAGGAAGTTATTGAAAAGCGTTTCGATCCAAATGGCTTTACACCGATCGAGTCCTGGTAATTCATATTGACGCTTTTGAATTTGGACCGCTATAATCCGCGATTTGTGATTTTCAACAGTGAAAGAAGGAGTGAGGATGATCGTCAAATCACGTTATTTGAGCACCGCAGCCGCGCTGGCCATTTTATGTCTGGCTCCAGTTCGCGGCATTCATGCGCAGGGCGCGGCAGGCGCTGCTGCGGCACCAACGAAGATCGCCGTTATCAATGTGCGCAACGCAATCGTTGCGACGGCGGAAGGCAAACAGGCGCAAGCGCAACTGCAATCGCAATTTGCGCCGAAGCAAAATGAATTGCAAAATCTTCAGAAGCAGATCGAAGATCTCCAGCGCCGCATGTCTGACGGGGCGCGAACCTTGAGCGACGACGAGAAGGCAAAAATGCAGCGCGAGGGCGAACTGCTGTCGCGCCGCCTGCAACGCGGCAACGATGACCTGAACGAAGAACTGAATGCCGCGCAAGGCGAACTCGTCGACGGCATCGGCCGCAAGATGCTCGAAGTGATGGACCGCTACTCCCGCGAGAATGGTTTCGTCGCCGTGTTTGACACTTCCGCGCAGGGCAGCCCTGTGGTGTACGCGTCTTCTTCGTCTGACATTACGCAGGAAATTGTGCGTCTTTACGACCAGGCCTATCCGGTGAAGAACGGAGCCGCAGCGGCTCCGGCAGCGCCGAAGCCTGCGGCACCGGCGCCGGCAAAAAAGCCAACACCGTAATCAATCGTTGACCCTGCTTTGCGCATGGGCACGAAGCAGCTCCAATAGTTTTTGTTTTGATGGAGGCTCCGCCTTTCGAATTTGAAGGGCGGGGCTTTTCTTTTATCTGTGAGCTGATTCTTGGTTGCGGCGAGAGATGAATTGCAGGTCCTTAGCCTGGCCTTCTCACTGCGGGAGCGCCAATCTCCCGATTTACGATTTTCCACCCGCCAATCAGGAGATTGGCGTTTCCATGTAACATTCATTTCCTTAGGAAATACGGGTGGGAACTTAACTGGCCTGCCGGGCATGACCAATCTTCGCACGACGCGTTCTGTCTCGAAGAGTTTGATCGCGAAAATCTGTCTGTTTTGGGTTTAGGTCCTGAACCATTGCTGCTCTCAACAGCGCATTGGCCCGGGTCTGGTAGCCTTTGCCCTGCCGTCGCAGCCAGGCGATGATATCGGCGTCAAGGCGAAGCGTCAGTTGCTGTTTCACGGGACGATAAAATGGATTGCGCACCGCGTTTTGCCAGAACTTCTCGGTCAATTCCGGAATGTCGGAAGTATCGACCCCAGCATCGGGCCGCAGTGCGAGTTTTTCGAGGCGGCGTTTCGCACCTTTTGTAAGGCCTCTATCCGTGAGACTCTTTTTTACGATGTTCGTCATATTGTTTGCGTTCCTTCCGAGTTGCCTTTCGAGCGGAAATAATGCGTATGATTTCGACTTCTTATTCATCACGAACGGTATGAGCGATAAGTAACAGAACGATGCCCCCGGCAAGGCCGAGGGTTTGCCAGCGGGGCTCGTCACCTTCCATGCGATCCTGCTCGACCAGTGCGTACGGGTCGGCGAAAACGAGCATGGCATCTTCAAAACGGACGCCATGCTTACGCGCGTTGGACTTGGCTTTTGCCTCGTCCCACTCAAAGCGAACCATGGACAAATAGTGTAACTCTACCAATGTAGTTACACAATAGTAGTATCCGGCGTTGTCGATGTTCCCTCACCTTTGCGCGTTTTACAAACGTGGGAACTTCAGCCTCACCACCGTCAAAGGTTGCGGTTGCGGTAAAATCTAAACCCGCAATAGCCAAATACTTCCTCGTGGTTGGTATGAGAGTGGTAGCATTTACTCGCGCAGATCGATCGCAAAAAACACGAGCGAGAAGGGCAATCGCCCATTTGGATTTTGCTTGGAGAGCGACGAGAAATTAAATGAGAAACCCATATTTGTGCATTCTAATATGTGCGGTTTTCTTCGTTTGCAGCGGAGCCTCCGCTCAGAATGCTCCGCAAGCTAGTACCAAGCCTCCAGGCAGGACTCCGGTTAATACGATCACCATCAGCGCTTTTGAAGATTCCGTGAAAGCTGGAAAATCAATTTATGTTGTCGTCTACTTAACGAATGCGACTAACCACGAGATAGCTTTTCAGAGATTGCTCACCGGAGCCGAGTGCAAGATTGACGTGCGAGACGCTCAAGGCAATTTACCGGCTGAAACTGGTAGGGGTTATCTTCATAACGGCCATAAGGCCAATTCGGAATGGGACGAAACTCGTTTTTCCCCTTCGGATCTCGATGATAACGGTGTCGGAGAAATGGTAAAGGCGGGGCAGGCGATCACGTGGCCCATAAATGTCACTAAGTTTTACGAAATGGCTAGTCCAGGGAAGTACAGTGTACGTCTTGAATGCGGAGACCCCGAGGATCCAACAATAGTTTTGAAGTCAAACACCATCACGATAACGATAACTCCTAATTGAGTACTTAAATTTATCACCGTCTAACAATCCTTTACGGCGTAGCTCTTGAACTAAATGTTTCGAGCCAAAATCCATCATTCTGAAACATTGAGTTGCTTCAAATTTGAAGTCTACGACCTATCCGTTCCGTGAAACTTGGGCTGGCAGCCGATTCTCGCCTCATATTGGTTTGTGTGGTTCTAGCGGAAATGATCGGCATGCTGCTCCGCCTTCTGTAGCTTGCTTTTGCAGGTTCAGGTGACTATACTGAATTAGCCTAAGCCGGTCGAAGCACTCAGTGGGCGAGAGCCCACTTTTTTGTTGGGCGGACACCCGAATACAAATTGCCGGCTCTGCTAATGTTAAGTAAGAGTCCGGGGGCATTGGGAAGCGGGAATGGTGGACCAGGAGCGCATCCGCGAGGCAGCCGAACGCGTGGCGCGGTCGGTTGGCATGGACGTGGTAGATGTCGAATGGAAGGTTGGAAAAGAACGCTTCCTGCGCATCTACATCGATAAGCCGGAAGGCATCAGCCACAAGGATTGCGAAATCATCAGCAACCAGTTGAGCGTAATCCTCGATGTGGAGGATCTGGTTCCGGGGCCGCCGTATATTCTGGAAGTCAGTTCTCCGGGCCTGGACCGCAAGCTCACGAAGCCCGCTGAATTTGAGCGTTTCAAGGGTCGCCTGGCGCGGATTTCCATGCAAGACCCGGTGGATAATCAGAAATTTTTTGAAGGTCGGCTGGAAGGTTTTGCCGACGGTAAAGTACAGATCGATGTGAAAGGCCGGGTGATTGCTTTGCCGGTGGAAGGTATTCGCAAAGCGAACCTGGTTGTTGAACTTTGAGATGAGGGACAGATGGCCAATCTGCTGTACCAGACAATTGAGCAGATCAGCCGGGAAAAGCACATTGAACCGGAAGTAATCGTCGCGGCAATTGAAGATGCGATGATTGTTGCCGCGCGCAAGTTTTACAAGACAGAAGAGGATCTTCGCGCAAAGTTCAATCCAGATTCCGGGCAGGTCGACGTGTTTGCCGTGCGCCCGGTCGTATTGGAAGTTACCGACCCGAAAAAGGAATTCACGCTGGCTGAAGCCAAGCGCGTAGACCCAAGCGCTGAAATTGGCAGCGAAGTTCTCATCCCAAAACCTACAGACGTGTTGGGTCGCATCGCCGCGCAAACCGCCAAGCAAGTGATCATGCAAAAAGTGCGCGAGGCGGAACGCGACACCATTTACAACGAGTATAACGGCCGCGTAGGCGAGCTTGTGAACTGCGTCGTCAAGCGCACAGAAGGCCCGGACGTAATCGTGGATCTGGGACGCGCCGAAGCACGCATGCCTAAGCGCGAACAGTCGCGCCTTGAAACTTACAATATCGGTGACCGCTTGCGCGTCGTGATTCGCGCGGTGGATCGCTCCGCGAAGGGACCGCAGGTAATTGTTTCCCGCGCCGATCCCATTTTAGTTCAGCGCCTTTTTGAGATGGAAGTTCCTGAAATTTACGACGGCACCGTACAGATTCGCGCCGCTGCGCGCGAAGCCGGCGAGCGCACGAAAATCGCCGTGCAGAGCCGCGACAAGGATGTGGATCCGGTAGGCGCATGTGTAGGCATGAAGGGTATGCGCGTACAATCCATCATTCGAGAATTGCGCGGCGAAAAAATCGACATCATTCCTTATTCGGAAGACACTGTGCAGTTTGCCCAAAAAGCATTGTCTCCCGCGAAGGTGACGCGCGTTCAGATCATCGATCCCGAAACGCGGCATCTGGAAGTGATTGTCGAAGACACGCAACTTTCGCTGGCCATCGGCAAAAAGGGCCAGAACGTGCGCCTTGCCAGCAAACTAATTGGCTGGAATGTGGACATCAAGAGCGAGGAAGAAAAGCGCCAGGAAATCGAAGCGCAAATGACTGCGCTGACGGCTCCCGGAACGCCGCTTTCCGAGCTTCAGGGTGTTGGGCCGAAAACCATCGAGCGAATTGAATCACATGGCGTGAGCACAATTGAAAAACTTGCCGACATGACGCCGGAGCAGCTGACGGAAATTCCAGGCATCGGCGAAAAAATGGTTGAAAAGATTCAGCTGTCTGTGGCGGCCTATTTCCAGTCTCTGGAGAATCCGCAAACGGAAACGGAATCTCTGGAAACATTGGCAGAGGAAGAAGCCGCGCCGGACGCTGCGGAACAAGCCGATGCACAAGAGGAAGCTGCCGAAGGTGCGGACGCCGCGGCGGAAGATATCGATGCTCCCACGGAAGCAGAGGAAATCGTTGGTGATACGGAATCGCAAGGCCAGACCGGCAACGCGGAGCCGGATGGATCGACGGAAATTTCAGACGAGCACGGAAATAAGTAGCCGCCCCGGAGGGCAATGACTGATTCGAATCAAATCCGCATCAATGAGCTGGCTCGTGAACTCGAGGTCAAGGCCAAGGCAATCATCGATTACCTGCCCGAGGCTGGTGTTACCGAGAAAAAAACGCACTCCAGCTCCATTGAAGTAGCCGCAGCGGTAAAGGTGCGTGACCATTTTCGCGCGCTTGCCGATGCGGAAGTTGCGGCTGAACAAAAAGAAGTAGCGGATAAGGTAGCCAAAGAAGCCGCAGCCAGAGCGGCGCGCATGAAACCCGCTGCGCCTGTAGCGGTTGCTCCACCACCTCCACTGCCACCTCCAGTGGTTGCCCCACCGCCTCCGCCTCCTATCGTGCCTGAGCCGATTCAAGTTGCGCCTCCTCCTCCACCAGCTCCAGTCGTGGAAGCGAAGCCTGCGGTTGCGCCACCACCGCCACCGCCTCCCGCGCCACCGATTTCAAAGCCATCTGTTGCGCCGCCGGCGGATACGCCAAAAGTTTCTCCTGCCGCGCCCAGTCCGGCAGCAGCCAGACCGCCCATGCGCCCTTCGTCTCCTGCGGTGCGTCCGAACGCTGGACAAACGCAGCAAGCTCCAGGTGGAAGGAATCAGCCTATCCATGGTGGTCAGCGGCACGCAACTTCTTCCGCGCCTGGCGCTCCCAGGCCCACGGTTGCTGCGCGGCCTCCTGCTGCGCCATCCAAGCCGACGCCTCCTAAACCGAATTGGAATCCTCTGCCTCCTGGAGCGCGAGTTAATCCGCCCGCACCTCCGAGGCCGCCTTCGAACCCGAGACCAGGCAGCCAGCCGCCCAGATTTCCGCCGCGTCCCGGACAGAATCGTCCTGGGCAGCCACCATCATCCGGTCGGCCCGGCCAGCCAGGGCAGCATGATCGTTCCGGTCCACCGCGTCCAGGCGCTCGTCCTGGAACTCTCTTGCCGCCAGACAAGGCGCCGCCAAAAGCCGAGCCCGGAAAACCGATTTATGAGCGCAAACCAGCCGCTCGAGCGCGCCCCACAATGGAGAAGCGCTTCGAGGAAGGCGAACGCAAGCTGCATCCAGTGCGAGCTCGTACCGGTGTTGGCGAACAGCGCCGCAGTGCGCAGATCGAACGTGCCCCTGCGCCGCCACCGCGCGAACCGCGCCAGATTACAATTACCGAGGGTGTAACCGTCCGTGACCTGGCTGAAAAGCTGGATGTGCGCGCCAAGGACGTTCTGAAAATTTTGTTGGATCGCGGAATTTTCGCCAGCATTAACCAGGCTCTCGACACGCCAACCGCAACGAGCCTTGCGGAAGCGTTTAACGGCATCGTCAACGTCATCACATTTGAAGAAGATGTTGTCCGGGAAGTTGCGCTCGAAGAGAAGCCGGAAAATCTTGTTCCGCGGCCGCCCGTGGTCACCGTCATGGGCCACGTCGATCACGGAAAAACAAGTTTGTTGGACGCGATTCGCGAAACGGAAGTAGCGGCGGGCGAAGCTGGCGGAATCACGCAGCACATAGGCGCATCGGTTGTTCACATCGCTGGACGCAAAGTTGTTTTCATTGACACGCCAGGTCATGAAGCCTTCACGCGCATGCGCGCGCGCGGCGCAAAAGTCACGGACATTGTCGTGCTGGTTGTCGCGGCTGACGATGGCGTGATGCCGCAAACGCAGGAAGCCATCGACCACGCCAAAGCAGCGGGTGTGCCAATCGTTGTTGCAATTAACAAAATTGATAAGCCGGGTGCGCAAGCCGAGCGCGTGAAGCGTCAGCTTTCCGAGCGCGGATTGATGCCTGAAGAGTGGGGCGGGGACACCGTGATGGTGGAAGTCTCCGCGAAGATGAAACAGAATTTGGACAAGCTGCTGGAAATGCTTTTGCTTGTCGCGGATTTGCGCGAATTGAAAGCGAATCCGAAATCACCGGGCGCGGGAACTGTTCTGGAATCGCGAGTGGACCGGGGACGCGGCCCTGTTGCCACAGTTTTGGTGCAGACAGGTACGCTCAATTCTGGAGATGTTTTTATCTGCGGCGCGGTTTACGGCAAAGTGCGCGCGATGTTTGACGATCATGGACGGCCTGTGAAGAGCGCAGGTCCATCCACGCCAGTCGAAGTGCTCGGCCTGCAAGGAGCTCCGGAAGCCGGTGACCAGTTCCAGGTGGCCGACGAAGCGCGTGCGCGGCACATCGTTGAATTCCGCCAGGGAAAATTGCGCGAAGCCAGTTTGGCGCGTTCCGCCGGCGCGCGCATCACGCTCGACCAGTTGCACGAACAGCTTAGAGTCGGCGAAGTAAAAGAGCTTCCGCTGATCATCAAAGCGGACGTGCAAGGTTCGGTCGAAGTGCTAAGTGAAATGCTGCCGAAACTTTCCGATGATCGCGTGAAGCTGAAAATTATTCACGCCAGCATCGGCGCGGTAACGGAAAACGACGTTTTGCTGGGTTCCGCTTCGGGTGCAATCATCGTGGCGTTTAACGTTCGCCCCGACCGCAAGGCATCCGATCTTGCGCAGCGCGAAGGCGTTGAGATTCGGCCGCACTCGATCATTTACGAAGTGTCCGACGAAATCAAGAAAGCCATGACCGGGTTGCTCGAGCCGGTCTTTAAGGAAACACATCTGGGCCGCGCCGAAGTGCGCGATACATTCCGCGTCAAGGGCGTGGGCATGATTGCCGGTTGCTATGTGCTGGACGGCGTGCTGAAACGCGATGCTGACGTCCGCATTTTGCGGGACGGAGCCGTGGTTTACACAGGGAAAATTACATCGCTGCGGCGCTTTAAAGACGACGTCAACGAAGTGCGTTCCGGCTTCGAATGCGGTGCAACCGTCTCCAACTTTGCGGACATCAAAGTTGCGGATGTCCTCGAATGCTTCCACATGCAGAAGATTTTATTGTCAGAAGCGACGGCCTAACCAGACTCTGCTTGGAGTCCGGTGGAGTGGGTTCGGCTCCTAAAAACAGGGCCCGTCTTTTTGCAATCGCAGGGATGATGATGCCAATCGGTCTGCTCACCCTGGAAATTTATATCCCCGAGGCGCACTCGCTAAAAGATAAGCGGCAGGTGCTCCGCAGCCTGAAAGACAGGCTGCGGGGGAAATTTAATGTGGCCGTGGCGGAACTTGAGGGGCAGGATTCCTGGCAGCGTTCGGTGGTTGGCATTGTGAGTCTCGCAAATAACGCCGGGTTTCTGGAACAATCTTTGCGCACGGTGTTGGAAGATTCCGAACGGCATTTAGGCCGCGATCTCGTCGGCCATGAACTGGAAGTTTTGTAGGAATTTCGGAATTGAAGACATTTGATTTTTTATATCTTAAATATTCTGTGAGAAGACAATGACGGTTGCAGGGCATCGGCATCAGCGGGTCGCCGAAGAGATCAGACACGAATTGGGCATCATGGTGGCGGGGGAGCTGAAAGACCCGCGCATTGAAGGCTTGGTCACCATTACCGAGGTCCGCGTGACGCCTGACATGAAACACGCACGCGTATTCGTCAGCGTGATGGGCAGTGAAGCGGAACAGAAGAGCACCATTCGGGGACTTTTTGCGGCCGTCGGCTACATTCGCCACGAACTGACCGAGCGGCTGCAATTGCGGCGTGCACCAGAAATTCATTTCACCCTCGATCACTCCGAGGAATACGCCCAACGCATCGAAGACCTTTTGCGGCAGACAAAAAAACCAATTTCATGAATAAGTAGGAAAGGCTTCGGCCTGTCTTCTTTTGACTTTGTCAGGGCAAAAAAAATCAAACCCAGACAGGCTGAAGCCTGTCCTACGCAAACCCATGCAAAGAAAAACGCAAGCTGCGCCGCTGGACGGTGCCCTGGTCGTGGATAAACCGCGCGGCAAGACGTCGCACGATGTCGTGGATGCCGTGCGCCGCATCGTGGGTTTTCATCAAATCGGACATCTCGGCACGCTCGATCCTCTTGCGACCGGCGTCCTTGTGATGCTGCTGGGGCGCGCGACGCGCCTGGCACGTTTTTATGTAGGGCGCCGCAAGCGCTACAACTCCACATTCCGTTTCGGCTTTGCCACCGACACGTACGACGCCACTGGCGAGGCCCTGGGACCGGACTTGGCTCCGCAACTCGACAGCGCAGAAATCGAGCGGCTCGCCGCAGCGAACGTAGGGAGCTTTGCGCAAATGCCCCCACCTTACTCCGCGAAAAAAATTCATGGCCGTCCGGCGCACGAACTTGCGCGCAAGAAAAAGCCTGTAGAGTTGAAAGCCGTGGAAATTGAAGTTTACGATTTCCACGTGAACGAGGTTTTTGATTCCACGGCAAAAGTTTCCATCGAATGCGCCGCCGGAACTTACGTTCGTTCGCTCGCACATGATATGGGGACAGCGCTGGGCTGTGGCGCGCATCTCGCCGAAATCACCCGCACGGCCGTCGGCGAATTTACTTTGGATCAGGCCGCGAGCCTTGATGACCTGGAGCGCGCCGCAAAAGACGGTGACCTTGCGCGCTACGTGATTCCTCTGGAGCGCCTACTGCCTGAATTGCCGAGCGTAACGATCCCGCCCCAGCTTGAACAGCGTGTCCGCCACGGCTCGAAGTTCAACATACAGATTGCGCAAATTCAGGCGGGCCGCTCGAGTGCAGCGCAGGGTGCTACATCGGAACTGAACTCAGGCGACTGGGAACCCACGCGCCTCCGCGTCTTCAATCACGAAGAACGTCTCATCGCCATCGCCGAAGCCCTTGTGCCGCGCACCTATCAGCCCGTTGTTGTCCTTGACGCCGAAGCCTGAAAAATCGAACCCCGCGCGTATCGTCTCCCTGGACGTGGCCATTAAGTGCGAACGTATAGAAAATTGAAGTTGTAGGGGCACGACATGCCGTGCCCCTACAACTGCGGCACCGCATCATCGTAACGAAATTTAAGGGATTTGCGATGGAACTTCAGCGGGTTTAAGAGAAATCCGAGTTAGACTTTCACCCTTCAAAGAATGTACTTAAGCGGCGCGCACCCTCCTGAAACTTTTTCTCCGGAGTAATGAGGCTCAGCACCAGAAAACCTTCGCGCGAAAAATTGAAAAAATGTCCCGGGTGGACAAGCACATCGTATCGCTTGAGGAGCGCAACGGTGAGGTCATCGTCGGTTGCCGTAACGGGGACGCGGAGAATGGCGTACCAGCCGCCTTCACGTTCGAGGCGTGTGAGGGATTTCGATTCACGCAGCATGGCGTCCAGTGCGGAGAGGTTTGCGGAAATTCTCTGCTGCAATTGCGCCTGTAACTCATGATGCAGCGAGAGAAATTTCGGCAGAGCGAGTTGTACTGGCGTGCTCTGTGAAAGATACGTGTCGGCGATAATTTCCAGGCGATCGACGGCCATTTTTGCGAGGTTGTCCGGGCCGCTCACAACAGTCCAGGCAAGTTTCATTTGCGGAAGCAGGGAAATTTTTGACAGGCCGCTAAGCGTAAACGTGAGCGCCGCATCGTGAAAGGCAAACGTTCGCGCCAGTTTTGGATCCGCGCCATAATCAAGAAACACCTCGTCGGCCACAATAGCCATTTCCCGTGCGGCGCAAATTTCAGCCAATTCCGCTGCTTCCTGCGATTTGACGAATGAGCCGGTGGGATTGTTCGGGTGCACGACCATCACGGCGCGCGAGTGTGACGTAAGCGCAGATCGCAACGAAGTAAAGTCTATTTGCCAGCCGTGATCGTAGAGCAGCGGATAGGGGACAAGACGAATGTCCGCAAGGTCCGCCAGAAATTCAAATAGCGGATAACTGGGTGCGGGAACCAGAATTTCGTCTCCCGGTTCGCACAGCAGACGAAAAATATGCGTGTACGCCTCGCTGGTTCCTGAAGCGAGAAGTATGCGTTCCGGATCGAAGTGTGTGAGCGATGCCGAAAATCCCGGGCGTCCTCTGTAATAAGCAGCCACAGCTTCTCGCGCTTCGAGCAGACCCTTGCTGTCCGGTCGATAGGTCAGCCCGCGCGGATTGGAAAGCGCACTGAGAATTTCCCGTTCGGGATATGCAAGACCGCACTCCGTGGGATTGGACGCGGTCAAATCAAAAAGTTGTTTGCCGCTTTTCCGATGCTCTTCAAGAGCACGCGTCAAGCGGTTCGTTTCCAGCGGCCAATTTGTGCGCGACGCAAACATGTTGACGAAAAGTGAGCATTGAATTTATACCATGCCGATTGACGCGGCACTGGGTTGGTTTTTGTAGCGACGGCGTCTCGCCGGCGGTTTCTCGTTGCGTTACGATAGCTGAAATCCGTCGGCGAGACGCCGTCGCCACAAGGACCAACCCCCACAGCTAAACCCTATGTCACTCAAATCCATTGTTGAAAATATGGAATCGAATCAGAAGAGAATTGGCTACGGCGCCTGTACTTGCACAGTTTGGCCGTGGCCATTGATCAACGTGAATTGCACTTGCCCGATTTGCAACCCGCCAGAGTTAGATTGGGGAGGGTTCGCATCGAAGTTATTTCCGCCGCCGCCCGCGAAGCTGCTATTCCCCGGCTGCGTGGATCCCGTAAATTTAATGGAAACATTCTGCACCTGATAGCCGGCATTAGTAGCGGAGTTCGCGGAGTTGGGCGCGCTGTTTGTACTCGGAAGCACAGTCGCACTGGCAGATGCTGGCGCTCCCGAATTTTGCGCCAACGCTTCAAACTGGCTGACGAGATTTGCGTACGCCGCGGGATTGAAATTCTGGACAAGCGAGGCGATGCGATCGATCTGGTTTATTTCCGTATTGGTCAAGCCAAGCGCGGGAAGCGATGCGTTGAGGGACTGAATTTGGAGCTGGATATTAGCCGCCGCTGCTGCGCTCGCCGCCGATTGCGCCGCGGGAGAATCCGTCGTCGGTCCCTCAGGAATTCCGTTTGCTCCAGACTTATTTGCCGCCGCAGGTTGCGCTGTGCTGGCGATAGCAGGGGCTCCGACCGCCGTTTGCGCCGTCGAGTTTGTTCGAATCGCGGTAAGTGTTCCCGGCGCAAATTGGAACAACCCTACATCTTGCGCAGCCGTTTGAGCAGAACCATTTTGCGTTGAGGGCGTAAATGTATCTTCCGCCGCCGTAGTTAACGGGGCGGATTGTCCAAGAAAACTTTTTTGGGCGCTATTGTTTTGTGTCTGCCCTGACAATTGATCGGAAAGATTTTGAATCAGATTCGTTATGCTTTCAACCGGCATTGTTTTACCTCCGCGGCATGAATTTCTTTTTTAGGCCCACGGAGCCGCTGAGTTTGGGTCGTTCATGAATTATCATCGGCAGATATCTTCTGGACTTTAATCAAGCGAGTGGCAACTCGTGGAGTAAGCGTGCCGGAATGAAACACTTTCGTTCGCCGCGAAATTGGTTGACTTCGTTCTGTCCAACAGCGTGTTCGCTAGCAAATAGCTTAATCCTGAACCGCAACCCTTATTCAAATCGGATCAACACAATTTCCGGATTGGAGCCCAGACGCATGGGCGGTCCCCAGGTGCCAACGCCGCAGGAAGTATAAACTTGCAGAGCATCGAAGCGATGCAATCCGTACGCGTAAATGCCGTAAATGCGAGAGACAATTTTTGTGAACGGGAAAAATTGTCCGCGATGCGTGTGCCCTGACAACTGCAGGGAAATGCCGGCTTCCAGGGCAATGGACAACAAATTCGGATCGTGCACCAGCAGAATGCTGGCCACATTCGGGTCCAGCTCCGCTTTTGCAAGAAGCGATCGAAATCTTTCCATGTTTTTTGAATCCACGTAATGGACGCCGACCACTTGCAATCCATCGAGAAGAATCTTTTCATTATGAACGACGCGGATTCCAGAAGCCGTAACTGCGCCGAAATATTTTTCATAACTCGAAAACTGTTCGTGATTGCCGGCAATGAAATAGGAGCCGAGAGGCGCGGAAAAACCAGTCCATATTCTTGACAGGTGGCCAAAGTCCACAGCCGTGCCGTCAAACATGTCGCCAGGAATAAATAAAACGTCAGGCCGCAAACTCGAAAGTTTTTGAACGATGCGGCGAAGAAAGCCGGAGTTGCGCACATGGCCGAGATGCAGGTCGCTCACGACGGCCGCGGTTCGTCCGCGCCATGAGGCCGGGAGATTCGGCAGCTTAACCGTAACTCGCACGATCCGCGGCCATGCGGCATTCATTAGTGCCAGAGTTCCCGCGAGAAGGCCAACGCCAAAACATAAATTTGCGAGATCTCGTTTATCCAGATGAATTCCAAACAACAGAGGAACGCCATAAATAATCCAGATGGCGCACGCGGCAAGAAAAAAGAAATTCACGAAGCCAAGCCAAACGGCCGCGATTGTGTAAATGGCTCGAACCAGGGGATTAAAATATTTCTGTGCAAGCAGGGAAGCGGCCACGAAGCTCACTGACAATATCGATATGGCGATTTTGAATGCAAACGCCTGCGACGGATCCGCAAAGCCATGGAAATATATCCACGTTGCATACAAAAACAGATGCGTCAGCAGCAAGATGAGCTGGACGATGGAAACGAAGACGGAAATTCTTGAGCGCAATCTGGGATATCCTCAAGGGAGAGTTGCAGGAATGGGTTTCTTCATAAGTTGCGCGGCCTAGTGAGCCACGAGTTCATCGGTTTCCACTTTGCCGTCGCGAACGTGAATGATGCGGTTGGCGCGCTGCGCAATGTCGTTTTCATGAGTCACAAGAATTATGGTGTTGCCCTCTCCGTGCAATCGCCCGAACAGGGCCATGATTTCGTCGCCTGTTTTGGTGTCAAGGTTTCCAGTCGGCTCATCAGCAAGCACGATGGACGGTGAATTTACGAGTGCGCGCGCCACGGCCACGCGTTGGCGCTGCCCGCCGGAAAGTTCATTCGGCTTATGATTCATTCTTTCGCCCAGGTCAACGGCCTGCAGCGCGCGTTTGGCTCGCGCGATTCGCTCTTCCGCCGGAGTGCCGTTGTAAATCATAGGCAGTTCCACATTATGCAGAGCGGTCGCACGCGGTAACAAATTAAACGTTTGAAACACAAATCCAATTTCCTTGTTGCGAATCGCGGCAAGCTCATCGTCATCGAGTTCGCTTACCAGACGTCCGGCCAGCCAATATTTTCCGGAGGTTGGCGTGTCGAGGCATCCAATCAGATTCATGAGCGTGGATTTACCAGAGCCCGAAGGGCCCATAATGGCGACGTATTCTCCGCGCTTGATGGTGAGATCCACGCCGCGCAAGGCGTGCAGTTTCTCGCCGCCCATTTCGTACGTTTTCCAAAGCCCTTCGGTCAGGATGGCTACACCCCGATCGACAAGGTCCTGGCGAAATGTCTCATCGGAGACGGCTCGCTCGGCCATTTCTCAGTTCCTCAATCCAGCACAAATTTTCATTTAATTTTCTTCCGTCACTTTAGGCGTGAAGTTATCGACTTTTATGCGCGCATCGGGTTTCAGTGTGCGCAATGTCTTGTAGCTTCCCGTGACGATTTGATCGCCCTCTTGCAGGCCGCTTGTTATTTCAATATCGGTGATGCCCGTAATTCCCGTCGACACGGGCACAAATTGAGCGCGTTTGTCGCGAACCACAAATACACCTTGGATCTCAGGATTCTTGTCCAGAGCGGAAGTCGAGCCCGATCCATCGGCTCCTGTGAAGGGCGCAGGCCGGTCCGCCGCCAATGTCACGGAATTTTGGCCGTTTTCCTTGGCTGCTTCGTCCAGATCTTTCTTGGTGCGTTCCGCCAGCGCCTGAATGGGAATGGTCATCACATTTTTCTTTTGCGCCGTGGTGATCTTCGCGGTTGAGGAAAGGCCGGGGCGCAAACCGTCGGGCGGATTTTGCAATGTCACTACAACTTTAAAATCCTTGGCTTCCTGATTTCCGGTTGTGGATTGGGTGGAAGCCAGTCCCGAACTGCGCAGCACGGCCTGCGTGCCGACTTCGGTGACTTTTCCTTTAAAAAATTTTCCTGAAATCGCGTCGATCGTGACCTCCGCGTCTTCTCCCAACCTCACGCTTACAATATCGGTTTCATCCACCATCACTTCGGACGTCACGACGGACATATCCGAAATCGTCATCAAATAACTTCCCGTGGCATTCTGGATGCCCGGCACCACATTTTCGCCCACTCGCACCGCAATGTACGTAACCACTCCGTTGATGGGCGCAGTATAAGTAGTTTTGTGAAGGATGTCGCTCAGGCGGCCCAGCATGGCCTGATTTTGCGTTAATCCTGAACGCGCCTGGTTCAGTTGCGCGCGAGCCTGTTCGGCGCGAGCTTGCGCGGAAGCCAGTGCCGCCGCGGCGCCATCATAGGTGGCTTTTCGAGTATCGAAATCCTGCTTTGGGATCAGGCCGTCTTTAAACAAAAGCTGCCCGCGTTCCCAGTCCAGCTTCGCATGTTCCATATCTGCTGCGCGCGATTTGATGTCCGCCTGCGAGGAAACATCGTTGGCCTCCGCGGACTTTATTCCTGCTTCGGCGGAGGCGATGCTAGCGCGCTGCGCGTCGACGTCAGCCGAGGGCTGCACGCTTTCCAAACGTAACAGTACGTCGCCCTTCTTGACGTGGTCGCCTTCTTTCACTGCAATTTCGGTAATTTTTCCGATGCCCTCGCCAAGAACGTTGGTGTAGGTCAGCGGCTTAACTTCTCCCGAAGCCGTGACAATCGAGTTTAAATCCTGTCGCAGTGCGGGGGCAGTTTGCACGGTCACGACGCCCTTGTTAATCTGCCAGATCGCAACCCAGGTTCCACCTCCCAAAACGGCGGCTATCCCGACTCCAATTCCGATTTTTTTCCAGATATTCATGGGGATCAGGCCCTACTTGCGCAGTTCGAGAATCCTTTCCTGTCTTCTTTTCCTACGTCGTATGGAGTGAAAACTTTCAACCCCTGTTGGCGATTGTCTGTATGAGAGAATTCCGCAGTGAATTGGTGATAAAAGGCTGAATTCTCTTGATCAGGTAAGCGGGTATCATTCGACCTTTAATTTTACAGTTAATTTGGTGCCTAGGAAAGAAGTTTGCCCAGACCACCTACTCGAATTGACATTAGACCGAGACATTGCACTGAGCACATAAAACATCGTCAACCATTGAGTTCGATCAAAGCTATGAATTGTGGTTCCCCCTCTTCAATTAAAGAAATCTGTGGAAATCTCGGGGCAACCCGACAGCCCTCCTGAAGTTCTTAGTATGCGTCAACCTTTATTGGCCCTACTCGCCTGGGTGAAAAACAACAATTGGATGCGGGCGAGATGCGGAGATTCCTTGATTGACGGTTGCAAAAGCTGGGGATAGAATTCAAGTTCCGATATCAGGGGTGAGGTATTTATCTATGATTCGCTTGGAACGCATGTCCGTTATCTTGTTGATTGGCGGAGCATTGCTTTTGCCATTCAGCCCGCGTCTCCATGCGCAGGATGATAAAGACCAGAGCGCCACTTCTTCTGACAAACAAGCCGACAAACAGGACACGGGAAAGAAAAAGAACGACGGCAAAAAGAATCTGAAGAAGCTCGAGAAGGAACTTGCAACTCCTTACAAGAAATGGCTGGAAGAGGAAGTCCCTTACATCATCACGGATGAAGAGCGCTCCGCCTTCTTGCAATTACAGACAAACGAAGAGAGAGAACAGTTCATCGAAGCGTTCTGGCAGAGACGCGACCCAACTCCGGATACGGTTGAAAATGAATTCAAAGAAGAGCATTACCGCCGGATTGCCTATGCCAATGAGCGGTTCTCTTCAGGCATTCCCGGGTGGAGGACTGACCGCGGACGAATTTATATTATGTGGGGGCCTCCCGATAGCATCGAGTCGCACTCAGCCGGCAGCACGTACGACCGCCCAATGACCGAGGGCGGCGGGCAGACCACAGTTTATGGATTTGATGACTGGAACTATCACTACATGGAAGGAATTGGGGAGAACATCACCATCGAGTTTGTGGACCCCACCGGGACCGGTGAATATCACATCACGATGGACCCGGGCGAAAAAGATGCGATGGCCCATGTTCCCGGTGGCGGGCCCAGCTTGCTGGAATCGATGGGATTGTCCACGCAAGCCCAACGCTTTACCCAATCCAACGGCTCGACAGCGCCTTTAGGATCCGCTCAAATTAATGGTGGCGGCGGGCTAGAAAGCCAGAATGAATTCAGCCGCCTGGAACAATTCGCAAAAGTGCAAGCTCCTCCTCCCGTAAAATTTAAAGATCTTGAGGAAGTGGTCAGTTCACGCATTCTGCGCAATCAAATCACATTCGACTATCGTTTTGATTTCATGCGAATCACGGGCGACACAATTCTTGTTCCAGTCACGGTTCAAATTCAGAATAAACAAATGACGTTTCGGGATCATGATGGAGTGCAGTCCGCTTCGCTCAATTTGTTTGGACGAATCAGCTCCATGACGGGGCGTGTGATTCAAACTTTCGAGGACGTCATCCAGCGCGATTTCCCGGATGCCTTGCTTGAGCCATCCCTAAAGGGATTTTCGATTTATCAGAAGGCTATCCCTTTGCGCCCCGGTTTATACAAGCTGGATCTCGTGATCAAGGATGTGAATAGCGGAAACGTGGGCGTGATAAACACCCGCTTGGCGGTTTCTCCCATTCCGGATGACAAGCTGGAAGCCAGTTCGCTCATTCTTGCAGATCAGATGGAGCCGGTTTCATCCAAAGACGTGGGCGTTGGCCAATTTGTCCTGGGCTCCACCAAAGTGCGCCCCAAGTTGGACGCGGAGTTTCATACGGATCAGCCACTTGATATCTACCTGCAGTTTTACAATTTGAAAGTCGATGACAAGACTCACAAGAACAATGTATCTCTGGATTTCAAAATTTCCCAGGGCACACAAGTAATTTCCCACGAAGTCAAGACTGGCGAACAGCTGGGGCAGGGTGGGGAGCAGATCACGGTTCAGCAAACGATCGCGCCTAAAACGCTGGCTCCAGGCAAGTACAAACTGGAGATCCAGGCGACCGATCAGGTGGCCAATCAGACGGTTACGCGCACAGCGGAATTCACCGTAACTCCTCCCGCGATGTTAGCGAAGGTGGCTACAAACGGAGCCACAGGAAGGTAACCCGTTCCCATGAAGTCGCTGTTTCGAACTCTGGGCTGGGTCATCGTAGTCACGCTAGGGATAGCTGCTTCGACAGCGGCGAAGCCGGGGTACGGAACGATTTCAGGTGTGGTTTTGGACTCCTCTGGAACGCCGCAGATGGGCGCAAGTGTTTGGCTGATTTCCGAAGACGGCGGTCGAATTGTTGCTCAAATCCTCTCCAATCAGCACGGCACCTTCATCAACGATCACCTGAAACCTGGCACATATGATGTGCGAGTGTCCGTGGCGGGATTTCTTCCCGCGATGGAGCATCACGTTGCGGTCATGTCAAATCTGACGACCCTTCTACGGGTTCAGGTGGACACTCTATTTTCCTCACTCGATACTCTGCGCCGCAAGCCGGATGCTTCCTCCGAGCAAGATGACTGGAAATGGGTGCTCAGATCCTCAGCCGCTACGCGAACCATCTTGCAATGGGATGACAACGGCACGACTCAAACCTCCTCCAGCGCAATAGGCGGGGATCTTCCCACCGCCCAGCGCCCGCGCGCACTCGTCGAGGTAGGGAATGGCGCTATGCGGCCCGGTTCTGCTTCCAACTTCCCGAATGCTCCCGCAACCGCTGTTTCCTACGATCAACAGATAGGTAAACTCGGTCGGATGCTGGTTGCGGGCCAGATGAGTTATGACAAGGGACCGTCCAGCTCCTTTGCTGGCGTTTGGCTTCCCCTAAGTGCTGGCAATGGGCCGGAAACCATATTTATTTGGCGCCAATCGAAAATTGGCGCTGAAGGCATGGAATTTGAAGGGATGCGGATTGATCATACGGAGCAGATCGAGCTGAGTGATCACCTGCAGTTAGAAGCCGGTGCGGAGTATCTGCGCGCAGGAATCATTTCGGCGACTTCTTCTCTTCGTCCTCACGTTCAAATCAATGCCGCCGTTTCACCAAATTTAACCCTTTCACTGATCGTTGCCGCGAACCCCCCAGCCGAGCAGTGGGGACGTTCCGGCACGCTTGAATCGGCGATCGATGAACTCAACAGCCTGCCACCGGTTCTTTTTCACAATGGGAAGCCCGTACTGGAGGCTGGCTGGCATCAGGAATTGTCTTCCAAACGACAGATAGGCAAACAATCCACGATTGAAGTCGCTGTCTTCCATGACTCGTCCCGGGACCAGGCAATCTTCGGGACAGGAGCATCGGCAAACCCGGACTTTGTTCAGGACGAATTCTCGAGCGCATTCCTCTACGATGGCGGCAATTCCAGTTCGTGGGGCACACGCGTGGCATACCGGCGGAAAATTTCCGATGCCTGGGAAGTAGCCACAATTTATTCCTGGGCTGGGGCACTTTCTCCTGGAACGGGCTTGGACTTATCGCCCTCCTCAATGCGGAATGCGTTTACGACCAGCAATCATCACAGCGTTGCAGGGCGCATTTCGGGCAAGATTCCGCGATCCGGCACGCAGGTTTCCGCAAGCTACAAATGGGTTTCTGGCGTCGAATTGTCTCGGATGGACCAATTTGGCGAAGCGGCTTATCAAATCGATCCGAATCTGCATATCTCGATTCGCCAGCAGTTGCCAGGCTTGAATGGCCGCTGGGAAGCAGTGGCTGATTTCAGCAACCTTTTGGCACAGGGGTATGTTGGCGCGAGTGCCCAGGATCCTCGAATGATACTCGCACCCATTTTGCGATCATTCCGGGGTGGCGTAAGTTTCCAGTTTTAGTCCCAAAAAGCTATTAGAAACAGGAAGATACATACCAATAACCATAGATTGAGGTGTTTTGTGTCTCTTCGCTATGGCAAATTCGCATGCATGCTATTTATTTTCATGTAGTTGAAAATTTCAGAATGCCTATATAATTTGGAAGCTAGGTTGCTCGATATTTTGCTCCATCCAGTTCTTGTGGGAATAACAGTTGAGTGCTCCATTTAACGATAGTCTTCGGGTTCGGTTGGGAGCGGCAGTCCTTGCGCTGGCGACCCTGGCAGCGATCGTCTTCGGCATTATCAATTTCCAACAGCGAACGCTATTTACGGCGCCCGATGACGGGGTGTCCTGGATTGGAAATCCGGCTGGCGTGGTTGCCTGGCATGTGACGCCAAAGTCCCCAGCGGCAATCGCGGGATTGCACACGGGCGATCAGGTTCTCGCCATAAACGATGTGGCGATTCACAACCCGATCGATGTAACCAAGCGCCTATGGCGCATTGGATTGTGGTCGATTGCGCACTACCAGATCGAACGAAGCGGCAAGCAGTTTCAAGTGCAGCTAGTAATTGAGCCGACCGCCCGGCCGTCGTCAATTGAGAATTATTTGAGTGTTGTGGGCGTGTTATACCTTTTTATCGGCCTCTTCATTTTTGCGCGCCGATGGAACGCTACACGGGCCGTCCACTTTTACATTTTTTGCCTGGCTTCATTTGTCCTTTACTCTTTTCAGTACACAGGCAAGCTGACCACATTTGACTGGGAAATTTATTGGGCCGCCATCGTGGCGCGGCTCCTGCAGCCCGCCTTGCTGTTGCATTTTGCGATGGTGTTTCCGGAGCGCCGCCCAGCATCCAGGGGACGTGGCGCGATCCTCGCTGCCATTTACGGAGTGCCGGGAATTCTTCTGCTGGTGCGGATTCTTGTCGGGCTTCGCGAACTGGGTTTTATGCCGTCGGTGGAGGCGCGTAATACTCTTGACCGCCTCGATCTGGCTTGCCTCGGAATTTACTTTTTGCTGGCTGCGCTTGTTTTTGTCACAAGCTATCGCCGCGCCTCCACGGGGATTCTGCGCCAGCAATTAAAATGGGTCACGGGCGGAGCGCTTGCCGGTATCGTTCCGTTCCTGCTGCTTTACATCGTGCCTTTCTTTCTCGGAGTGGTTCCGCGCCCTTGGATGAACTTCTCGACGATATCGCTCGTGCTCATCCCGCTGAGTTTTGGATACGCCATCATTCGCTATCGCTTGATGGACGTCGACATCATCTTCAAGCGTGGGCTTGCCTATACGGCGGCAAGCGGCGGCGTAGTGGCAGTTTACATCGCAATCGTGGCGCTGATTGGAGCGCTGTTTCATACCGCGTGGCCCTCGGGAACCATGGGCGGTGTGATCGCGATTGTGGTGGCGGCATTTTTGTTCCAGCCTTTCCGCGATTATATTCAAGCGCGCCTTGATCGTTTTTTCTATCGAGACCGGTTGGATTACCGTCGCACGCTGATTGAATTTGGCCGCACGCTCACCTCGGAAGTGCGGCTTGATCCCATGCTCGCATCGGTGATGGACCGGATTTCGCAGGCGCTGCTCGTGGATCGCCTGGCCATTTTCATTGAGGATGAAACTCATCCTGGGACCTACCGCATCGCGCGATCCATTGGCGTTCGCTATTCCGGTGCATTGGATATGAGTTTTCTGGATGAGGAAACCAAGCCGTTCGCGCAGGGAATACTCTTCTACGAATCAGCGCGTGCCGCGCGGGAATCCTCTCCCTCTGTTCGCTATACGCTCGAGCAGCTTGATTTAAATTATTTCATTCCCTGCCAGATACGTGATCACGCGATCGCTGTCTTGGGTTTGGGAAAAACAGTGGATGGGGATTTTTTGTCGAGCGAAGACGTCGAACTCCTGCACACGATTGCCGGATATCTGGCCATCGCGCTCGACAACGCCCAGCTTTATAACTCGCTGGAACAAAAAGCGGCGCAAATCGAGCGTCTCAAGGATTTCTCGGAAAACATTGTCGAATCGATGAGTGTCGGAGTGCTGGCCGTGGATTTCACCGGCGCTGTGGAATCCTGGAACACGCAACTCGAAGGGCTGATCGGGGTGCCGCGGCAGGAAGCTGTCGGCCGCAAACTGGAGGATGTACTGCCCGCAGATTTAATGGAGGAAATTGCGACGCGTTCTACCGATGAACGCGTTTCCAGCCTCTATAAATTTCCCATGCGAAGCCGCGATGGACGAAATCTTCTGGTCAATGTTTCGATTGCGCCGCTGGTCGGGAAAGCCGGGAATCGCGTTGGCCGGCTTATTCTTTTTGACGATGTAACGCAGCGCATGCATCTGGAGGAACAAGTCTTTCAGAACGAGAAGCTTACTTCGCTCGGATTGCTGGCCGCCGGCGTCGCGCATGAAGTGAATACGCCTCTGGCCGTGATTTCTAATTATATTCAGATGCTGGCCAAGCAGCTTCCGGTGGGCGACCCCCGCCAGCAGCTGATCGAAAAAGTGGTGAAGCAGACATTCCGCGCAAGCGAGATCGTCAACAACCTGCTGAATTTTTCGCGCACTGGCGCTGCGGAATTTACCGAAGTGAATTTGAACGCCGTGGTGGAAGAAGTGCTCACCCTGGTCGCGCATCCATTTCGCACGGGTCAAGTGCAAGTGACCAGAAATCTGCAGGAGGAGTTGCCCGCCGTTCTGGGCTCTAACAATAAACTGCAGCAGGTTTTTCTGAATTTATTTTTGAATGCGCGCGACGCCATGCCGTCCGGCGGCATCGTAGAAATCAGAACCGCGTCGCATAACGGTTCGGTGGAAGTGGAAATAATCGACAGCGGAGGCGGAATTCCCCGCGAAAATCTGAACCGGATTTTTGACCCATTTTTTACCACGAAATCCTCGGGACGCGGCACGGGTTTGGGGCTTTCCGTGAGCTATGGCATCGTCAAGGAACACGCGGGAAAAGTCGATGTGCGCTCCACACCGGGTAAAGGAACATCCTTCCGATTGGAATTCCCGGTTGCACGGAAAGCGGTTCATGTCTAAGGGCTCCATCCTTGTAGTCGACGACGAATCCGAGATTCGCGAAGGCCTCGAACTTCTTCTCAATATGGAAGGGTATGCAACTTCAAGCGCCGAAACCGCCGAGGCGGGTATGGCCATGCTCGACGAGAACCCCTTTGACCTTGTGCTGCTCGATGTAAGCCTTCCGGATCGCAATGGGCTGGACGTGCTGCGTGAAATTCGTCGGCGCAATCCAAGTCTCGCTGTCGTCCTGATCACAGCTTACGGTTCGATTGACATGGCGCGAGCCGCGTTTAAAAGCGGCGCGCAGGATTACATCACCAAGCCATGGTCCAACGACGAACTGCTCGTGCAGGTGGCGCAAGCCGTGGAAGGCCAGAAGCTGCGCGAAGAAAATGTCCAGCTCAAACGCGCCCTGAAAGAGCGCTACAATTTTCCGAACATCATCGGGAAAAGCGAAAAAATGCTCGCCTTGCTGGATCTTGTCGGGCAGGTTGCACCCTCCCGCTCGACCGTTTTGATTCATGGCGAAAGTGGAACGGGCAAGGAACTGATCGCCAAGGCGATTCATTCGGCGTCCACGCGTGCGGACAAGGCTTTTGTGCCGATCAATACCGGCTCCATTCCGGTGGATCTCCTGGAATCGCAACTGTTCGGCCACGTGAAGGGAGCGTTTACCAGCGCTGTGGCCTCGAAAAAGGGGCTCTTTGAAGTAGCCGATCAGGGAACGATTTTTTTTGATGAAATCTCCACGATCGGTCCGGAGACGCAGGCAAAGCTTCTGCGCGTGATTCAAGAGCGTGAATTCATGCGCCTGGGCGGAACGGAAACCATCAAGGTCGATGTACGCATCATCGCCGCCTGCAACGTGCAATTACTTAATCTTGTGCGCGAGGGGCGTTTCCGCGAGGATTTATATCATCGTTTAAATGTGATTGCCGTTCCTCTGCCGCCTCTTCGCGAGCGCAAGGAAGATGTTCCCCTGTTGCTCGATCATTTTCTGAATATTTTCGCGAAGGAAAATGGGCGCCAGGTGGGGCGCTTCACTCAACAAGCATTGCGCTTGCTGATGGATTACGATTGGCCGGGAAATGTGCGCGAACTCGAAAATGTGGTCGAGCGCGCGGTCGTTCTCTCCACCCAAGAGCAACTGGATATGGAACTCCTGCCTGAAAGCGTGCGCACCAAGGAGCTGCTGGGCGGAATCAGGCTGCAACTTTCAGAATTCGCACCGCCCCTGCCGGGCGAACACGGTTCGCGCGCGGGAGCGGATAGTGCGAAAAATTCCTTATTTCAGATCATGGATGAGATTGAGCGCCGCGTGATTCTCGATATGCTCGAACGCACGGATTGGAATCAGACGGAAGCCGCGGAAAGTTTTCAGATTCCGCTATCCACGTTGAATCAAAAAATCAAGCGGCTTGGCATTGACGTGCGCCGCCGCGGGACCACCCGCTCGGGCACTTCGGAATCTTCCGCCTCGGTCACAGGAAGATAAACCTGTAGCGCCCGCCTTCAGGCGGGCATCGGTGGCGGCTCAACGGAATGCCGGGGAAACATCCAAAGCAGAGAAAAATCGTCACGCAAAGATTTCAGGTGGGCGACCAGAGTGCTCCAGGCGTGTAACCACTGGATTGACTCTGTGGAAAGGCCAGTTGCCGATAATCCCGTTCTATAAAAGAGGATGTCAAGACAAATGCCTCCCTGCGACGGCAAAACGCGAGGCGCTTGCCGTCCAGCCCCCTGTGATGGAACGAGACTCCGCGAGGTTTCCTTTTTCCGCAGATTCATATTTCATTCGTAACGCCGCCGATCAGTTTCCAGCGCAGACAAGCAGTCGGGTTGTGCAAGGCCAACCACAGTTCTATCTGAGACTTTTCGCCTATCGCTTTTTCTGGTTATCCGAGGGGGCATAAGGTTTCTCGAAAGACTTGGTGCTCGAAGCACATGCCTAACGGGCTTATGGATACTCACCGTCGAACCAGAGCGTCTGGAGAACCAACCGGTCATTATCCGAAATGAATCCGGGAAGGACTCTCGACAGA
>Ga0210386_10000795_pt1 | contig 29128 bp, 23 predicted proteins | sample IncBWH32OmetaG_FD_160091 | JGI IMG/M metagenome (GOLD analysis project Ga0210386, IMG submission 160091) | Forest soil microbial communities from Barre Woods Harvard Forest LTER site, Petersham, Massachusetts, United States - Inc-BW-H-32-O ...
TGCTTGACCTGTTGAATACCGCCGCCCGAGCCAATGGACTGATAGTTGATCCGGACACTGGGATGCGCTTGTGAGAAGTCCTGAATCCAGCGGGTCATGACCGGATAGACAAAGGTGCTGCCTGCTCCAGAGAGCATAACGCTTTCAGAGCCGTCATTTGATCTGCAACCAACAAAGCCAACCAGGACGATTGTGGCGACTACAGCCGATAGCTTTCGTAAAACTGTAAAGTTCCGCACGCGAATTCTCCTGTGAATATCAGTTGTTCTACACGGCAATGGCAGATGCTTGTAGACAGAGCCTCTTTACCGGAAATTTATATTCACTCTATATTCAATTCACTCTTTGTATTTTGCACCGTTTCGGTTGGCAACGCTTTCGTCTGGAACCTCTTCCTACTGAGTAAAGCACGTAACTTCAGATGGTATGCCAAGAAGTGGAGGTAGTCGGCATGCAGCAAAACCTGAAAGGTAAGAGAGTTGCCATTCTAGCCACAGATGGCTTTGAACAGGTTGAACTTACCGAACCGAAGAAGGCGCTGGAGCAGGCGGGCGCTATAACAGAAGTCATTTCGCCAAAGTCGGGAGAAATTCGCGGATGGAAGTCGAAGGATTGGGGCGACTCTGTGAAAGTTGACAAGACGCTGACCAACGCCAATCCGAGTGACTACGACGCGCTGGTCTTGCCAGGCGGTGTCGCCAATCCTGACAACCTGCGTATGGACGAGAAAGCGGTACGCTTTGTGAAGGATTTTGCGCAATCCGGTAAGCCGGTTGCTGCGATTTGTCATGGACCGTGGACGCTTGTCGAAGCGGGGGTGGTGAAAGGGCACACGTTGACTTCATGGCCGTCGTTGAAGACTGACCTCAAAAATGCCGGAGCGAACTGGGTCGATAAGGAAGTCGTGATGGATGGGAACTTTATTACCAGTCGCAAGCCGGATGATCTCCATGCTTTTAATAAGAAAGTGATTGAGGAAATTGCCGATGGTAAGCATTTGAAGGCTGCTTCTTAGATTATTTTTGTCGTGCTGATGAAAAGCGCGTCGTTTATCGACGCGCTTTTTGTTTTGTACTGAGCACCCCTTCTGCGTGCTGCTGCTTAGAACAGCAGGTCCTTCGGCTGCCCGCCTGCGGCGCTTCGTTCAGGACGACAATCGTGAAGGCGGCTCATTTTGTGTAGGTGCGAACCCATTCCACGATGCTGCGGACTCCCACACCGGTGGGGCCTTTAGCGGTCCAGGGCTTGGTTTCGTCGAGCCAGGCGAGACCGGCTATATCGAGATGGAGCCACGGGGTATCCTCGGCGAACTCCTTGAGGAACATGGCTGCGGTGATGGCTCCGCCGTAGCGGCCACCGGTGTTCTTGATGTCGGCGATGTCGGAGCGGATCTGCTCGCGATATTCGTCTTCGAGCGGCAAGCGCCAGAAGCGTTCCCCGGAGCTGGTCAACGCGTCGGTGAAGTGCTGGAAGGTTTCGTCGTCGTTGGCGAAGACGCCGGCGTTGATCTGCCCCAGGGCGACGGCTACGGCTCCGGTCAGGGTGGCAGCGTCGATGAGGTGAGTGGCGCCGAGTTGTTTCGCGTAGGCGAGACCGTCGGCGAGGACGAGGCGGCCTTCCGCGTCCGTATTGATGATCTCGATGCTCTTGCCCGACATAGCGATCTCGATATCGCCGGGCTTATAGGCTTTGCCGGAGGGCATGTTCTCGGCGGCGCAGACGATGGCCAGGACCTTTACGTCCGGCTTGAGCTGGGCGATGGCGCGCATGGCTCCGATCATGGCGGCGCCTCCGGCCATGTCGTACTTCATCTTCTCCATGTTGTCGGAGGGCTTGATCGAGATCCCGCCTGTATCGAAGGTGATGCCTTTGCCTACGAGGCCGAGGACCGGGCCCTCCGTGGTTGCGTTTTCCGGTTCATAGCGGATGACGATGAGCGCGGGCGGCTCGTCCGAGCCTTGGGTGACGCTCCAGAAGGCTCCCATTTTGAGTTCGTGGAGCTTGTCTGCACCGAATACTTCGCACTTCAGCCCGACTTCCTGCGCCATTTCGGCTGCTTTCTGGCCGAGGATGGTCGGGGTCATGCGGTTTCCCGGCTCGTTGACGAGGGTGCGCGTGAAGTTCTGCGACTCGGCGATGATGATGCCTTCGTTGAAGCCGGTCTCAGCAGCTTTCTGATCGAGACTGGCAGCGGCAAGCACCGTTAGCAACTGGATGCTCTGGTCTTTGCGGTCGCTGCGGTAGGTATCGGGGTCGAAGTCGGCGAGGACGGCGCCTTCGGCTGCGGCGCGGGCAGTTGTGGCCGAGTCGAAGGTATGTGGGAGCAGGACGGTCAGCTCGCGCAGCTTGCGGGGCTTGGCGAAGCGGACGGCCGTTCCGGCAGCCTTGCGGACGTCGTGGGGCGTGGCCTTTGTAGCTTTGCCGAGTCCGACGAGGAGCAGACGCTTTGCCTTGAGGCCTGCGGGAGCATGCAGCAAGATGGTTTCATTGCTGCTGCTGGCGAATTCGCCAGTGGTGAGGACGTTGGCGGCTGCTTTCCGGATTGCATCTTCTTCGGTCAGGAGCGAAATTTCGGGCGTGGCGTCCTTGCCGGTGGCGGTGTCGGTCGAGAACACGACGAGGAGTTCGGTTTCGATGGCGGCTGCGTTGCCAGATTGGAGTGTGGTCTTCATAACTTCAAGTGTAAAGGCAGGGGGTACCCCCTCCCCTGTTTTTGCGAAGTGTTTTGGTTTCAGTTGTTTAGGATTTAGATGTGCCTATAATTGATTTAGAATCTTGTGTTTAGGTCTTAAATATAAGATTTATAGCTATTTAGTGGTAGTTGGCACGGTTTCCTTCTTTATCTCTACTTTTAGAATACCGAATTGAGGCATAATTATCGGCAAGTATTTGTTTAAACGATTAAATTATTTGAGAGATAGACCCATTTTGGTAAAACGGGTCCTGAAGCTCCGCTCAAGACAAGCCTCTTCGGCTGTCTCAGGATGACAACTTATTAAAAGCGAGCCATAAAACGGGGCTTACTTGCCGCGGTTGCGGGCTATGGCGGCGCGGGCTTCCTTGTCGGCTTCCCGGCGGCGTTCGGTTTCGCGCTTGTCCCAGTCCTGTTTGCCCTTGGCGACGGCCAATTCGCACTTGACACGGCCGTTGCGGAAATAAAGGCGGGTGGGAATGAGCGTTAATCCCTTTTGCTGCGTCTTGCTCAATAGTTTGCTAATTTCTTCCTGGTGCAGCAGCAGCTTCCGTGTTCGGAGCGACTCGTGATTTGTGTAGCTGCCGTGGGAATACGGACCAATATGCGCGTTCAAGAGAAAAGCCTCGCCGTCTTTGACGATGCCGTAGGCGTCTTTGAGATTGGCTTTGCCTTCGCGGATCGATTTGACCTCGGTTCCGCGGAGGGCGACGCCCGCCTCGAATTTTTCCATCAGGAAGTAGTTATGCCCGGCTGCGCGGTTTACGGCGGCGTCTCGGGAGCCGGATGCGACCGGGTCTCTGGGGCGAGACGTGGGTTTGGATTTCGGGGGGGCGGCGGGAGCCACCTGATGGCTGGATTGACGGGCCATAGGTACAAAGATCCATGCTAGCACGTGGGGCAGCTTTCTCTGTTTTGTCGCTTTGCGATGCTATAATCGGCCAGCACCGGGGCAAGAAAAGAAACAGGTTATTGGCACGGTTTCCGCTCTCTACGTGTGTCTTAGAAGCCGGCCCAAGAGTCGTTCCCGCAGATATGTCCACCTGGAGTTGCATGAATCATAGAGCCGTGAAGTTGGGCGCCGTAAGACTGGCACTTTTTTTGATTGGACTTTGTTTTATTTCTGGATTTTCTGTTGCAGCGCATGCGCAGTCCGCGAACCGTTTGTATAAGCAGGCGCAGAGTGCGGAGGCAAGGGACGATATCGAGAGCGCGTTCGATCTCTACCAAAAAGCGTTCCAGAGGGACCCGAAAAATCTGCGCTTCAGGACGTCCATGGAGCGCACGCGCTTCCCCGCCGCGATGTCCCACATACGGCGTGGTGACCGGCTGCGTGACCAGGGTGATAACACAGGCGCTCTGACGGAATTTTTGCACGCGCTCGAGATCGACCCGAGCAATCAGATGGCGCAGCAGGAGATTCAGGCGACGCGGGAGAAGATCAACGCGCCTCCGAATCAGGAAACATCGCTGTCTCCGAATGCCAACCCGCTGCTGACTGACATAGGCGGGCCGCCGGAGCTGAAGCCGCTCTCGAATGAACCGATTACGCTGCACATGGTCGAAGACAGCAAGATTATCTATCAGACGGTAGGAAAAGCCGCGGGCATCAATGTGCTTTTCGATCCGGACTATACCTCGAAGCGCGTGCAGGTAGATCTTACAAATGTATCGCTGTATGACGCGTTGCGGATTATCGGCACGATCACCGGAACATTCTGGAGGCCGATCACCGCGAACACGATTTTTGTTGCGCAGAACAATCGCGGTAAGCGGGCCGAACTGGACGAGGAAGCGGTCCAGACGTTTTACCTGACCAATGTTTCGCAGCAGCAGGACCTGAACGACGTTCAGACGGCGCTGCGCAATGTTTTTACGACGGCCAAACTCTATGCGGTGCCGAGCCAGAGCGCGATCATCATGCGCGGGACGCCGGATGAGCTGCTGCTGGCGCAGAAGCTCATTGGCGATCTGGACAAGGCGCGGCCTGAAGTGGTGATTGACATTGCGGTGATGGAAGTGAACCGCGACAAGACACGGCAGATCGGCATCCAGCTGCCACAGACGGCGACGATCAATTTCCAGCAGTCGAATGCGAACTCAACTTCGTCGACTTCTTCTTCTTCTACCTCTTCCTCATCGAGTTCAACCACGACCACGTCCACCACGAACTCGGGCAGCTTGACGCTGAACGATCTGGCGCACTTGAATGCGACGAATTTCGCGGTGACGATCGGGCAGGCGCAAGCAAATCTGTTGTTGAACGACTCGGACACGAAGGTATTGCAGAACCCGCGCATTCGTGCCTCGGATGGTCAACAGGCGACGTTGAAAATCGGCGAAAAAGTGCCGATCGCGACGGGCTCGTTTCAGACGGGTGCGGCGACGGCCATCGTCAGCTCGCTGGTTAATACGCAGTTCCAATATCTGGACGTGGGCGTGAACATCGACATGAAACCCACGGTGCACTATGACCGCGACGTGACGATCAAGATGAAGATCGAAGTGTCAAATACGAACGGCAATGTGAACCTGGGCGGCATCAGCCAGCCGATCATCACGCAGCGTACTACTGATCAGACGATCCGGCTCAAGGAGGGCGAGGCGAGCATTCTGGGCGGCATCCTCACGAAGGAGGACAACCGGTCGCTGACCGGCACGCCCTGGCTGGCGGAGCTGCCTATCCTGAGATACATTTTCGGTTCAGAAACGCATGAAGTACAGGACGACGAGATTGTGTTTCTGGTGATTCCTCATGTGATCCGCGCAGAGCAGCTTAGCCCCTTGAATACGAGGCTGATCGATACAGGAACGACGAATACGATCGAGCTGCGGCATACCCAGTCGGACACTCCAAAGCCGGTGCCTGCTGCGCTGCCGGCGCAATCCGGTGGCCCGCCGCCGCCGGGACAGACGGCGCAGACGGCTGCTGCGAGCGCCCTGGGGCAGATGCAGCAACAGGCCAACGCCGGTGTCCCTGTGAGCCTGCAGCTGGTGGCGCCACCTGCCGCGCAGAAGGTAGGCGGGAGCTTCCAGGTCGCGGTGAATCTTGCGGGCGGACAGGATGTGTTTTCCGTGCCGCTGCAACTGCAATATGACAACGCGAAGCTGAGCCTGATCAATGTGGATCTGGGGAATTTTCTGGGCAAGGACGGGCAGGCTATAGCGCTGGTGCATCGAGACGACGGCAGCGGCGGTGTAGCTATTTCGGCGTCGCGTCCGCCGGGCGTGGGTGGGGTAAGCGGCGCGGGGTCAGTGGTGCTGCTGACCTTCCAGGCGAAGGCTCCGGGTGATGCTTCGATTGCCATTACACGACCGGTGGTGCGAAACAGCACACAGCAGGCGGTGTCGGCAACTGGTTCGCAGGCAGTGGTGCACGTGCAGTAGTGCCTTCCCATCCTTTGCTGTGCGAAGGATGGGGCACCCTGTTCGTGCGGCTGCTTAGGAAAAGCAGATGGCTCGACTGCGCGTGCTGTGCACGCTCCGCTCAGGATGGCAAATTAAAAAGGGCAAGATGAGAGTTCGCTGGGAGTAGTGATTGTTGTTGCAGTGCAAATCACGGGGTAAACGTGGAGAGGCCGGACTGACGCTGGTCGAGCTGATCGTGACGGTCGCGATTCTTGCCATTCTGGCTTCGGCGGCGATTCCTCTGACCCGCTTTACAGTGAAGCGCGAGAAAGAGCGGGAGCTTCGCTACGATTTGTGGCAGATGCGCGACGCCATCGATCACTACAAAGATGCAGCGGACCGGAACGCATTCCAGACGAAGGTGGACAGCTTCAACTATCCGCCGGATTTGCAGACGCTGGTGGACGGCGTGGATGTGCAGGGGAAGAAGGTTCGCTTTCTGCGACGGATTCCGGTGGATCCGATGACGGGCAAGGACGACTGGGGCATGCGAGCGATGCAGGATGACCCGACCAGCGATTCGTGGGGCGGGCAGAATGTCTTCGATGTGTACACCAAGTCAGATGGGACGGCGTTGAACGGAACGAAGTACAACACATGGTGACGATGCGGACGGCAAAGACAATGCGGAGGCAAGACGGCTTTACGCTGGTGGAACTGATGGTGGTGATGCTGATCATCAGTGTGCTGGCAGCTATTGCCATTCCTGCCTACATTGCGTCGCTGAGGAATGCGCGGGAAGCTGTGCTGAAGGAAGATCTGCACGTGATGCGGCAGGCGATCGATTCCTATGTCATGGACAAAGAAAAAGGGCCGCAATCACTGGATGATCTGGTACAGGCCGGATATCTGAAAGAAGTACCGACCGACCCGATGACGCACAGCAACAGCACATGGGTGACGGCGACGAGCGATGTGCTGGAAAGCGTGGATCAGTCGGACCCAGGCATCAACGATGTCCACAGCGGCTCGGATGAGCAGGGCACCAATGGGCAGCCATATTCGAGCTGGTGAGGATACTTCAGCTTTCTTCCGCCGCAGTTTGAATCGCGCTCCATAATTCTTTCAATCCGGCACCGGTTTTTGCCGAGCAAAGCAGGAGGTCTTCCACGTCGAGACCTTTGCGGAGCTCTGCCTGCGCTTTGACGCGCGCGTTGCCGGAGAGCCGATCGGCTTTCGTTCCAACGATCAGGATGCGGCGATCAAAAGATCTCAGAAAATGGATGAGCTGTGTGTCGCTCTTTTGCGGCGGGATGTTGCTGTCGACGAGGCAGAGGCAGAGCGCGAGGGTGGATCGTTCGGCGAGATATGGCTCGATGAATTTCGGCCACTCGGAGGAGATGGATTTCGAAAGCTTGGCATAGCCGTATCCAGGCAGGTCGGCGAAGTAGACCTGCGGCTGCTGGCGGTTTGGCGAATCGGTGATGGAGAAGAAGTTGATGGAGCGCGTGCGGCCGGGCGTGGAGGAGACGTGTGCCTGTTTTGATCCGAGAAGCGCGTTCAACAGGCTTGATTTGCCAACGTTGGAGCGGCCGAGGAATGCGATCTCGGGAACGGTGGCTGCGGGGAAGTGCTCAGGCGCCATCGCCGAGAGGAGAAACTTAGGATAAATACGCATCATGATGAAAGGCCAAGTATAGAGGATGTTGGATGGTGTTGCAGGTAGGACACTGTCATAGGGTAAAAGCCCTACGTTACCCTACGCTAACGCTCAGCAGAACCCCGGGCCACCGATTCCTGCTATATCTTGTGAGTGATGAATCATATGGGCCGAATCCGTGCGCTGCGCCGGCAGATGTCGCAGCAGAAGATAGACGCTGTGCTGATCACGCATCTGCCAGATGTTCGCTACCTGTGCGGTTTCACCGGATCGAATGCGGCACTGGCGGTAACGGCGAAGCGTGCGGCGATGTTTACCGATGGGCGTTACACCGCTCAGGCGAAGGAAGAGACGCAGGGTGCGCGGGTCGTGATTGCCAAGAAGTCGGCGCTGCGCGAAGCGTGCGTTTGGCTGGAAGAGTCGGGCGTTGCGGGTGCGTATTTCGATCCGGAGCAGACGACGGTGGCCTCGCTGGAGGTGATGCGAGGCGCACTGAGCAAGGGCAAGCGGCGCAGCTTCTTTCATCCGTTGCAGAAGCCGATGGTTTCGGATCTGAGGATGGTGAAAGACGCGGACGAGCTGCTGCAAATGGAGAAGGCCGCACTGCTGGGCTGCAATCTGTTTACGGCGGTGCTGCCGCATATTCAGGCTGGCGTGGCTGAATCGGAAATTGCCGCGGATCTAGAGTTTTTTGCGCGGAGTCTTGGCGCTGAGGGTATGTCCTTTGAAACCATTGTGGCGTCGGGAAAGCGGTCGGCGCTACCGCATGGGCGGGCCACCTCGGCGAAGGTGCCTCGCAATGGCTTCATAACACTCGACTTCGGTGTTATCCTCAATGGTTATTGTTCTGATATGACGCGTACTGTTTACCTGGGCAGGCCAGGCAAGCGTGAACTGTTCGCGTACGATGCAGTGCTGGAAGCGCAGGAGGCGGCAGTAGCTGCAGTTCGTCCCGGGGTAACGTGCGGCGAAGTGGATGAAACTGCGCGCGGGGTACTGCGGAAGGCAGGGTTGGCGAAGTACTTTACTCACTCCACCGGACATGGGGTGGGGATTGAGATTCATGAGTCGCCGCGTGTGGCCGGAGGGCAGGATCAGGTTTTAGCGCCGGGAATGGTCATTACGATTGAGCCGGGCATTTATATCAAAGGGGAGTTTGGCATCCGCATCGAGGACATGGTTGCCGTGACAAAAAGCGGCGGCAAGATTTTGACGCCTGCACCGAAGGCAATGATCCAGTTATGATGCGTGTGGACTTGAGAGACATTTAAAGATGAATCCAGAAGAGATGAAAGAGCTCAAGGAACTGATTGAGTTTCTGAAAGAAAATAAGATCGGTGAGTTCGACCTGGAACGTGGCGAACTGAAGGTCCGCATTAAATTTGCGCAGGAAAGCGCGACGGATCTGGCGAGTTTGAACCGGCTTCTGGCCGCGCTGCCAGCGGCTTCGACAGCGGCTCCTGTTGCCCTGCCTGCGGTGCAGGCTGCGGCGGCTCCTGTTCCGGCTGCCGAGTCTAGTGCGGCGGCTGAGAGTGACGATGCTTCGCTGCATATCGTGAAGTCGCCGATTGTGGGGACGTTTTATGAATCACCCTCGCCGGGAACGTCTGCTTTTGTAAAGATAGGCGACCAGGTGGAGCAGGGGCAGGTGCTGTGCATTATCGAAGCCATGAAGCTCATGAACGAGATTGAGTCCGATGCGTCTGGCGAGATTGTCAAGCGTTTTGTCCAGAACGGCCAGCCGGTGGAATATGGCCAGCAGCTCTTCGCGGTGCGTCCGCTTTAGGAAAATATGTTTCGAAAGGTTTTGATCGCCAATCGTGGCGAAATCGCGCTGCGTGTGATTTGTGCCTGCAAGGAATTGGGCATTCGCACGGTAGCTGTGTATAGCGAGGCTGACCGCAACTCTCTCCATGTTCGATTTGCGGACGAGGCGATCTGCATTGGCCCTCCGCGCTCGGCGGAGAGTTATTTGAACGTTCCTGCTGTGATCAGCGCGGCAGAAATTGCCGACGTGGATGCGATTCATCCAGGCTACGGGCTGCTGAGCGAAAATGCGAATTTCGCGGAGGTATGCCGCGCATCGAATATCAAATTTATCGGTCCTCCCCCCGAAGTGACGCGGCTGATGGGCGAGAAAGAAAAAGCACGTCAGGCGATGAAGAAGGCAAAGGTACCGATTCTTCCCGGCTCGGACGGAGTGATTCAGAGCGCGGAGGAAGCGCTCGAATGGGCAAAGAGTGTCGGTTATCCGGTGATTCTGAAAGCCACAGCGGGCGGTGGAGGACGCGGCATGCGCGTAGTTCGCGCCGCGGAAGAGCTGCCGGGACTTTTTCATGCGGCGAGCACCGAGGCTGCGAATGCGTTCGGCAACGGCGATCTATATATGGAGAAGTTTATCGAGCGCCCGCGCCATATCGAGTTCCAGATACTGGCCGATCAGCATGGGAACGTGACGTCGCTGGGCGAGCGTGAATGTTCGATTCAGCGCCGTCACCAGAAGCTGATCGAAGAGGCTCCATCGCTGCAAGTGACGCAGAAGATGCGCGACGAAATTGCGAAGACGTTGAAGAGGTCTCTTGAAGGCGTCGGGTATCAGAACGCGGGCACGATTGAATTCCTGATGGATGAAGACGGCAAGCTCTACTTCATCGAGATGAATACGCGCATCCAGGTGGAGCACCCGGTGACGGAGATGGTGACGGGCATCGATCTGGTAAAGGCGCAGCTGCGCATTGCCTCCGGCGAAAAACTGTCAGGTATTTTGCCCGATTCGATTCCGATTCGAGGACATGCCATCGAATGCCGCATCAATGCCGAGCATCCGGAGAAATTTACGCCGTCGGCGGGCAAGATCCATGTCTTTAATGTGCCCGGCGGAAATGGTATTCGCGTGGATACGGCGCAATACGCGGAGGGTGTAGTGCCGCCCTATTACGACTCGCTGATTGCCAAGCTGATTGCGCATGGCAAGGATCGCGAAGAGGCGATGGCACGCATGCAGCGCGCGCTCGACATGTTTGTGGTCGAGGGGATTCACACGACGATTCCGCTGCATCGCGGGATTTTCAAAGATGAGGAGTTTCGTGAAGGGAAGTTCGACACGAAATTCATGGAGAGGTACTTCGAGCGCCAGAAAGAACGCAAGGAAGCGGAGGGGATTCAGTAGAGCTGCGCTTAGGGTCTGAAGAGTGTTAGCGGTATTTGCCGTTTGTATTGCTGAAAGTCTTCATCGAGAGTAAAGACTGCCCATTTGCGCCGCGTGGCTACTGCGCAGATTAAGAAGTCGATGGCGCTGCCCGTAATGCCTGCGGAGCGGCAATTGTTGGCAATGCTTGCTGCTCCTTCGTGATCTTCTTGTGTGAGCTCGATGTCGTCAAAGGCACGCAGGGCTTTGCGTAATTTTTCAAATTGCTCCTCGTGACGAATCCCACTCAGTAATTCCTGCCTGACAATACCGAGTAGCCGGACGCGGCCTTCCGCGATCAGTTCTTCCAATGTGTGACGGAGCTGCTGTTGATGAGGGCTTAAGTTACCGTGTATACGGCGCAGGGCGAGCGACCAGACAGAGGTATCGACAAGTACGATCACCGTTTGCGCGAAGACCTCTCGGTTTTGTGATCGTATGCCGGATCAAACTCAATTTTGCCAAAGACACGCGTCACTTCGAGCTGTTTGCGCCGCTGGATATATTCTTCGAGAGCCGCGGTCACGGCGGCCTTTTTCGACTTGTGTCCTCCAATGAGGCGGGCTTCGTCGATCAGCTTATCGTCGAGCGCGAGGTTGGTAGACATGTTTTAGCCCCTATTTATGTGTAGAATACCACACATTATAATGTGTAAATGTATGAGGTATTCTGAGAGCAACATGTCGTGGCAGTTTCCAATTCTCTATCCCATTCTGGATGCTTCATTTTTGCCTGTGCCGGGGAGAGACGCGTTTTTGGCACAGCTGGTCTCTGAGTTAACGGATGCCGGCGTTACGCTGTTGCAATATCGGAATAAGCAGGGTGCCGAGGATGAGGTTCTGGCCGATGCTGCGGTCATACGACGGACTGCGCCGGCCACGCTCAGGCTGATGATGAACGACAGCCCTGCGCTTGCCGTTCGTGCGGGTTTTGACGGCGTGCATGTAGGGCAGGAGGACATTTCTCCCGTCGGGGCGCGGGAGATCGTTGGACTGGAGCGGATGGTTGGCATTTCCACGCACAATCGCGCGCAACTGGAGCAGGCGGCGACGCAGCCGGTGGATTACGTTGCAATTGGCCCGGTGTTTGCGACCGCTTCGAAATCGAATCCTGATCCTGTGGTGAGCCTCGAAGGAGTACGTGAGGCGCGGAAGGTGACGACCAAACCCTTGGTGGCGATAGGTGGCATCACGCTTGAGAACGCAGGCCAGGTGCTGGAGACAGGGGCGGATTCAGTAGCGGTGATTTCGGCATTGTTTGGGCCGGGTAAAGATTCTGCGAAAATAGCCAAAGACTTTCTCCAAATTTTCCGGTAGAACAAACAACAAGTGAGCACAAGTACGCCACCTTCTCCAACACGGACGAATGCAGCGGTCCCGCATCTGGTGCAGCGGCTGGGGCTGTTCAGCTCGACTGCAATCGTCATCGGCTCGATGATTGGCTCGGGCATCTTTATCGTTCCAGCGGAGATCAGCCGTGGAGTCGGATCGCCAGCGCTGTTGATCGGCGCGTGGCTGGTGACGGCGGTAATGACGATCATCGGCGCTCTGAGCTACGGCGAGCTGGCGGCGATGATGCCCAAAGCGGGCGGACAATATGTGTATTTGCGAGAAGCCTTAGGCCCCATGTGGGGCTTTCTTTTTGGATGGACCTTGTTTCTCGTGATCCAGACCGGGACGATTGCCGCTGTGGCTGTGGCATTCGGTAAGTTTCTTGGTGTCTTCTTTCCGGCGATTTCGTCCTCGCACTGGCTGGTGCATCTTGGGCATGTTCCAGCGTTGCGCATTGGCCCGATGGTGCTGGGCAATATGGACATTGGGTTAAACACGGCGAACCTGACAGGCATCATTGTGGTGCTGCTGCTGACAGGCGTCAATATTCTTGGCGTACGGCTGGGCGCGCTGGTGCAGAACGTGTTTACTACGGCGAAGACAGCCGCGCTGCTTGGGCTGGTGATTCTGGGCTTCTGGTTCGGGCGGAATCCGGCGGCGATTGCCGCCAACTTTGGCCATAACTTCTGGCAGGGAGCGTCGTGGCATACGCTGCATCCGGTGCAGGTGGGCGTGGGCGGCCCGATTGCGATGGTCGGCCTGTTCACGATTCTTGCGGTGGTGCAGACAGGAGCGCTGTTTTCCGCCGATGCCTGGAACAACGTGACGTTTACGGCGGGTGAAATCCGCAATCCGAAGCGAAATCTGCCGCTCTCTCTGGTGCTGGGGACGGTGATCGTGATTTCGCTCTACATCGGGGCGAACTTTGTGTACCTGCTGGTGCTGCCACTGCATGGCGATCCGCATGGCGCTACAGCGTTTGCGCGGGGCATTCAATATGCGTCGGAAGACCGCGTGGCGACGGCGGTGCTGCAGCAGATTTTCCAGAACGGGGGCGCCTTTCTGATGGCTGCCGCGATTCTGATTTCGACATTCGGCTGCGCGAACGGAATGATTCTTGCCGGTGCTCGCGTGTATTACGCGATGAGCTGCGATGGGTTATTTTTCAAGGCGACGAGCAGGCTGCATCCGCGTTCGAAGACGCCGGTGGCGGCGCTGTTGATTCAAGCGGCGTGGACGTCTTTTCTGTGCCTGACGGGGTCTTACAGCCAGCTGTTGGACTACATTATCTGCACGGAGCTGATCTTCTACATTCTGACGATTAGTTGCCTGTTTGTGCTGCGGAAGCGGCGACCGGATGCCGAACGTCCTTACCGTGCTGTAGGATATCCAGTTCTACCCGCGCTTTATATCGGCATGGCGGCATGGATTTGTGTCGTATTATTGCGCTACAAGCCTCAATTCACGTGGCCGGGTCTGTTGATTGTGCTGCTCGGCATGCCGGTCTACTGGATCTGGTCGCGCCGCAGGCAGGAAGCAGCTGCGGCTTAATTCATCACTGATTTTCTGGAAGGAACGCGCTCGTACATGGCCAATTTGTTTGCAGTCAAACCACTCTCCTCGTTAAAACAGGAAGCCGGCGAAGAGGGAGAGCACACACTCAGGCGGTCGCTGGGACCGGTGAACCTGATTACGCTCGGGGTTGGAGCGGTGATCGGCGCAGGCATCTTTGTGCTGACCGGGCAGGCCGCGGCGCTGCACGCGGGGCCGGCGATTGCGCTGAGCTTTATTCTTGCCGGTATTACCTGCGCGTTTGCCGGGCTTTGCTATGCCGAATTTGCGTCGCTGATTCCGATTGCAGGATCGGCCTACACCTATGGCTATGCAACGCTGGGCGAGCTGGTGGCGTGGATCATCGGCTGGTGCCTGTGCCTGGAATATGCGTTTGGGGCGGCGACGGTTGCGTCGGGCTGGTCAGGGTATTTTTTGAGTTTGCTCGAGCAGATCGGGCTGACGCCTTCGGCTTCGCTGGCACGGTTTACGACGACGTATGGCAATGTGCTGTATCTCTACAACGGTCAATGGATGCCGTTTGCTTCGCTGCCTATGGGAGTGACTGATACTTCAGGAATGCCGCATGTAACGGGTCTCTTTAACGTGGTTGCTTTTGTCGCGATTGCGGTGGTGACGGTGGTGCTGGTACGTGGCATCAAGGAGTCGGCCAATCTCAATTCTGCGATCGTGTTCGTGAAGGTTGGGGTTGTCGGTATCTTCCTTTTCCTCGGAATCGGATTTCTGTTGCAGCATCCTGACCTGGCGCGGATGAACTGGCATCCTTTTATTCCGCCGAAGATCGGGCCGGGGCAGTTCGGCATCAGCGGCATTGCGGCGGGCGCGGCTTCGGTTTTCTTTGCGTACATCGGGTTTGATGCGGTGTCGACGGCGGCGCAGGAGGCGAGGAATCCGCAGCGCGATATGCCGATTGGGATTCTGGGCTCGCTGGTGATCTGCACGATTCTTTATATTGCCGTTTCGCTGACGCTGACGGGGCTGGTGAGCTACAAAGCGCTGAATGTAGCCCAACCGGTGGCGCTCGGCATCGATGCGACTGGTGTGAAATGGGGCGGACTTCTGGTGAAGATCGGCGCGGTGTTCGGCCTGGGCACGGTGATGCTGGTGATGTTGCTGGGGCAGTCGCGTGTGTTCTATTCGATGTCGCGTGACGGACTGCTGCCGAAGTGGGCAAGCGTGATCCATCCGAAGTTCCGCACACCGTGGATCTCGAATATCGTTGTCGGTTCGATTGTGGCGTTTCTGCCTGCGTTGCTGCCGATCGACAAACTGAGCGCCATGGTGAATATGGGAACGCTGCTGGCGTTTGCCATTGTCTCGGCAGGCGTGTGGATTTTGCGTGTGCGGCAGCCTGAGCTGCATCGCCCATTCAAGACACCACTGGTGCCGCTGGTGCCAATTCTGGGCATTGTGAGCGCGTTCTATCTGATCGCGAATCTTCCTACACTGACCTGGATCGTTGTCGGTATCTGGCTGGTGGTTGGGCTGGTGATTTATTTCTCCTACTCGACCAAGCACAGCAAGGTGCAGAAGATGCCTGCGGGGATGACGGCGGGTAAACACTGAGTCCTGACAGATCTGATTCTTGAGAAACTCCCAGGTTTCTTTGGAAGCCTGGGAAACAGTTGGAAGCCACTCCATTAAAGAGCTTCGACCGTTCCTGGTGCAGGAGTTCGCTTGCACCATCTCTTTGAAACAATTCAGTGGTAGCTCTTTGCGTCAGGATGCGGTTGCTTCGGTTGGAGCAACTGCACGGCGCTGCATGCGGCGTTCGAGATTGGCTTTGACCTCGGGCCATTCCTCCGCAATGATGCTGAACCAGTGGCTGTGGCGCGGGGTGCCATCGGACATGATGGCATGGTTGCGGAAGATTCCCTCGTGTTTTGCGCCGAGCGCTCGGATGGCAGTCTGCGATTTCAGATTCTGATGGTGGGTCTTGAAGGCGACGCGTCGCGCACCCATTTCTTCAAAGGCATGGCGAAGCTGTAGATATTTGGCTTCTACGTTGATGCCTCTTCGTTGATAGCCCGGGTCCAGCCATGTCCAGCCAATTTCAAGCGTGCGGTGCTTTGTTTGTATGTCGGCGAAACGGGTCGAGCCGATGATGCGGTTATCTGCTTTAGAGCGAGTTGCCCAGGGCATGGCTGTTCCTGAAGCGGCTGCGTCGAGCGCGATCTGGACGAAGCGGCGCAGATCCTCTTCGGTAGCCACCGGATCGGTCATCCACCGCCAGATCTGCGGTTGAAAGGCGATTTCTGCGAAGGCGGGGAGATGGTCGATGCTGAGAGGCTCGAGACGGACAAGTGTTCCTTCGAGTGTGACGGGCGCGGCTCGCATGCGGATAGTGTAAATGCGGCTGGTTCAGTTTTTCGAACGGTTGCTCCAAGGAAATCACGCGCACCAGCGGCACCGGTGCAGCTTAACGGCACAAACCTTCCTGCCACTGGCGCGCGTGGGCCACGGCTTCTCCGTGATCTTCTACATCGATATGGAAGGTGTAGGTTCCCGGTGGTGGGCTCGCGATGAACCAGGAAAAGTCCTGCGTGGAGTCTTCGCCGGGAGCATAGCGTCTTACTAACTGGCCGCGGCTTTTCTCGTCGAGCGTTATGTCGATGATCGCGGGAGGGCGCTCGAACTCATTTGCGTCGATGGTCTGCTGCCAGCCGCGCGGCGAGAGAGGATCATGCTGCCAGCCTTGCAGATGAACCTTGCTTGCGTAAAATGACTCCTTGCCGCTGTTTGCGATGCGTGCGTTCACGGTGACAAGGCATGATTCGCCGATCTGTTGTGCCCTCACGCTTAACGCGGCAGTGGGCCGCGGCTTCAGAGTCGGCAACTCGGTGCGCACGAACCATTCGGATGTCAGAATGCCTGCCACAAGCAGCACGGCGGTCCGGCACCATCTCGCTATCGACTCCGAGTTAGACCAGACCCACTTGCCTGCCGTGCGAAATTTAGGCGGGACACGAATTGCAATAGGCCACCTCCGCCATATCGACACCATTATTTATGAACCGACAGTATGGCCGCTATTCGAGAAGCCCGCAAGAGAATTGCGCGTTACTGTAGTGGCCTCTTCTTGACCGATGGCCTGTTGACTTTAGCCACAGGCCGAAGCGGTTGTGTATCTTTGGAAGGAACTTCGCGAATGAATCGCGGACGACGCGGGACAGGGTGCGTTTCAGAAGATGCCCTTCCTGATGGCACGAATTTCATCAACGAATTGGATACGTCATTTGACCGGGGATCACACATATATCACCTGTAAGGAAAACCTGCGGGATCAGGTAAGGATCGGCAGGCAGCTGTCACTCCTAATCATCTGGTGCCTGTTACAGTGCTTTGTTTTTTCCGCCGTTTCATCGTCGCAGGAAGCAACGGACACTTCATCATGGGCAGGTGTCATGCGCAACTCCAATGGCGCGCCTGTGAGCGGCGCGGCGGTGCAGTTGAATGCGCAGGGGCAGAAGAAAAAGACGGTCACCGGTTCGGGCGGAGATTTTGCATTCACCCATCTGGCGCCGGGTCGCTATAAGCTCTCGGTCGATGCGGGCGGAAAAATCGTCAACTATGGGCAGACTTTTCAGATAACGGCGAGTCAGTCCGGTGTTGTGATCACACTCTCAGACCAGGGCACGCTGTCGCTCGTGGAGTCGAACGATCAGGCGGCGACAGGCGGTGAACAACTATCGAGCCGCGCGGTGAGCGAGCTGCCACTGAACAAGCGGGACTTCAGCCAGCTGCTGCTGCTGGCCGCGGGCACGATGACGGACACGAACGGCGCGACGAACTTCACACAGCAGTTCGCCATCAACGGACAACGGGGCGTGCAAGCGACGTTTGGCCTGGATGGCTCCGATTCGAGCGATCCGGAGATGGGCGGCGGCACGTTCACCAACTTCAACGTGGATGCGGTTGAGGCGATTCAGTCGAATTCGGGATGGATGCCGGCAGAGATCGGCCGCGGCGCGGCTGGTTACACGGACATCATTACGCGCTCGGGGAAGAGCGGTTTTCACGGGTCGTTTTTTGAGTTTGTGCGGAACTCTTCGTTAGATGCGAGGAATTACTTCGATCACGCGTCCATTGCTGATCCAGGCAGGATTCCGCCCTTCCGCCGCAACGAATTCGGATTCACGAACGGCGGTCCGGTCGTGCTTCCGCATCTCTACGACGGGAGCGTGAAAACGTTTTATTTCGGCCAGTATCAGGGCTTCCGCCAAGTACTGGGGACAACGCAGATACTGGCCGTGCCTACTGCGAACCAACGGGCAGGGCTGAATACGACCGCATTTCCCGGCGATACGCTATTTGTTCCTGTCGACGCGCAGATTGCGCGGGTGCTGGCACGCTATCCGCTGCCGAATTATCCGCAGGGGCCTTATGGACCGAACACGTATGCGATTTCCTCCAAGGTGAATACGGATGCGGACCAGTTCTCGATTCGCATCGATCAGAAGATCGACGACAAATCGCAGATATTCGGACGGTTCGCCTATGACAATCTGACCGGGCCGACGACGAATCCCGATCAGACGGCGATCGATCCAAGCTTTGGCGTGGAGTACGTCGACCGGCAGCGCAATGGGGTGCTTACTTACACACGTACCGTATCGCCGCGATACTCCTTTGAATCCTCGATCAGTTTCACGCGGACGACACCTTCGTTTCCTACGCCGAACCTGACGGATCCGGCGGTGAAGTTCAATGATGGATTGTTTGAGGCTTTCAACTCCGCCGCGGGTTCTGTGATGAAAGCTTTCGGCAATCTCATCCAGGCACGGCAGAATTTCTCCTATGTAACAGGCCGCCACGCGTTGCGGGTGGGGGGAGAGGTTCGACTGAACCGCGATACGACGTACTTCGGCATCAGTCCGAATGGAGAGTACGATTTCGGCGGTGGCACCTCTTACTCTCCCGTCGATATTCATTCGCAGAGCGGCATGCACGAGATTCATGCGGGCGACCCGCTGCCGGACACGCTCTCGGCGCTGCTGACCGGGAGTCCGTTTGCTTATAACGTCGCAGTCGCCCCTCCGTATTTTTCGAATGGGCAGCACATCGGTCCGGCGGCGATCAACCGGAACAACTTTGCGTTCTATGCACAGGACACGTGGAAAATCTCCAATCGCTTTGTGCTCGATTACGGAGTGCGCTATGAGGTCTATTCGCCGATCACGGAGCGAGCCAAGCGCACGTCCAGTTTTCTGAACCAGAGAACCTCTACGGGCATACAACAGGAATTTGTCGTCAATCCACAGCCGGGGTACCAGACAAATTACGGCGGATTGGTGCCACGCGTGGAACTTGACTGGAGCGCGACGGATAAGCTGCATGTTCACGCGGGTGGCGCGATCACAACGATTCCTCCGAATATCTGGCAGGACAACTCGCTGACCGGGTCAACTCCTTTTGTGATTTATCCTCACTTGAGCGCTGCGCGGGGCGCGCAGTTCCATTACGGATTCCAGATCACTCCCGACCAGCTACCTCGGGCCTACACTCCCGAAGGGCAGGACATCTTTGCCGGCGGCAACACGAAGCTGGTACCCGCAAATACTGTGTTCGATGTAAACCGCTACGAGCAGGACATAGCGGCGCTGACGCCGAGCCACCAGATTACGCCGCTGAATCTATCCGGAATCGACAGGGGCTTCGGCAATGCATACCTGGGAACGTGGACGCTGGGCCTTGAGCGGCAGTTTGGGGGTCTCTCGGCGAATGCTGGTTATGTCGGGACGGCCGGCGTGAAGCTGGCGCGCCTGATCTACCCGAATGGGTATGCGGGAGCGAGCCCGGAATTTGCGCCGAACACACAATTTGACAGTGCCGGCAATGTGATCGGCGGTTTCGGCACAGAATCAATTGTGGACAACACATCGCATTCGACATACCACTCGTTACAGACCTCGGTGCAGGGCACGGTGCCGCATGGCGGCCCTGGCCTGCAGGCTAGCTACACATGGTCAAAATCGCTGGACGACACCAGCTCGGTGATTGGCGGCGGAACGGGATCGACAGGGGCGGTGGTGCAGCTTGCGCCCCAGAATCCGTCTGATGCTCGTCCCGATAAAGGGCCGTCCACGTTCGATGTGGCGCATTCATTCAGTCTGAGTGCGGCGCAGGAACTGCATCTCGATAGCGCGGAATTCCTGCAATTCATGCCCAGGAAGCTTACCGGAGGCTGGCAGCTGCTGAGTATTTCGACGATCAGCAGCGGAGCGCCATTCACGGTGTACTCGGGAATCCAGCAGACAGGCGCAGGATCGAACGGTGTCGATCGGCCCGATCAGATCGCGAAGCCGCATCTGTCGACTGCACGGAAGGTGCGCGAGGACTACTTCGGCCTGGGTGCGGAGAATGCTTCGTTCTTTTCGATCCCCATCCATCTGCCGGATGGAACGGGGCCGAACAGCGGACGTTTTGGCACGCTGGGGCGCAATACTTTTCGCGGACCCGCCTTCTACAACTACGATTTCGCGCTGATCAAGAACACGCCATTCGGTACTCGCTCGAGCGGGATTGAGTTTATGGACATGCAGTTCAGAGCCGAGTTCTTCAACCTGTTCAACATTGTGACGATGGGATTGCCGGCCAACACGATAAAAGGCACCGGCTTTGGCGAAATCAGCAAGACGGCGGGGAACTCGCGGCAGATTCAGTTTTCGTTGAAGCTCATTTATTAGGGGGATTGCTCGCAGGTGGGCTTCACAAGCTGCGAAAGGAATTACCTCAGTGGCGAAGCCGCGTTGATTTTCAGGCTGCAATGCGCGGGCTAAAACCCGCGCCTACCCTTTGGCCTCAGCCTTTATCTTCAGGTCTCTGCTCTACCTGGTCTCCGGTCTACCTTGGTCCCATTCCACATTGATTTCTCGGTTTATCGAGTTTTTTCGTGAACTATGAAGGCACACGTCTTCTAAACCTGCCTTGGGCGCACTTCAGATTTTTCGAAGGACCGGGTCTGTCCGGAAATGGACACTGGGTTCCGGAAATGGCCAGTTACGACTGGAATCATGATTCTGGACTATTGTGTAATTGATTGACTATAAATTGGTTAGACATAAGAAAAAGAATGGCGCGGTAGTTGCACTATGGTTTGTCGATGGATATAGCTCGCCCAGATATTAAGAAAAAGAAGCTGCGCCGGCAGATTGTGATCGGTGCGATTGGGTTGGTCGTTGTTGCAGCAGCAGCGGCGGCCGTCTTCCGGTTAAAACCGGCTGCTCCCACCGTGGACGCCAGCACCATCTGGCCCGATACGGTGAGGCGCGGCCCCATGATCCGGCAGGTGCGTGGATTGGGAACCCTGGTTCCCAGTGAGGAAAGCATTCGCCTGATTCCAGCACAGACGGAGGCGACGGTAGTGCGCATTCGCGTGCTGCCCGGCACGAAGGTGACTCCGGATACGATTCTGATGGACATGACCGATCCTCAGTTGGACCAGGAGCTGCTGAACGCGCAGCTGCAGCTGAAGTCCGACGAAGTGGCTTACCACAATCTGCAGGTGACTCTGCAGAGCGCCTTGATGGACAAGAAAGCGAACGCTGCAACGGTGAACTCCGATTATAGCCAGGCGCAGTTGCAGGCCCAGACGGATAAACAGCTTTATCAGCTGGGTGTCATCAGCGGGCTGGCCTATAACAAGTCCAAGTCTTCAGCAGATGAGCTGACAACGCGCAACGGCATCTCGGTCGAACAAGTAGACATGAACGCCAAGTCAATCCAGACGCAGCTAGACGTACAGCAGGCGAAGGTCGATCAGGACAAGGCGCTTTTGCGACTGAAAGAAGACCAGAAGGGTGCACTGGAGGTCCGCGCAGGCATTGATGGCGTGTTGATTTCACTCGGTCAAGCATCAACGACAGGTGCGGCTACAAGCGACCAGACTTCAACTCTGGGCGTGGGCGCGCACGTTGCTCCAGGGACGACGCTGGCGACGGTCGTGGTGCCGAACCAGCTAAAGGCCCAGTTGAAGATTGCCGAGACGCAAGCGCATGACATTTTGCTGGACCAGCCGGCGGAAATCGATACGCATAACGGCATCGTTCCGGGGCATGTCACAAGAATTGATCCCGCAGTAGTGAACGGAACGCGCACGGTTGACGTAAAGCTAGATGGGCCCCTTCCTCCGGGAGCGGTTCCGCAGTTGAGCGTGGACGGAACGATTGATCTGGAACGTCTGAAGGACGTGCTTTATGTCGGGCGTCCGGCATTCGGAAACGAGCGGAGCACGATCACGCTGTTCCGGTTCGATCCGGATGGCAAGACGGCCACGCGGGTGCAGGTAAAGGTAGGGAGTGCTTCGGTGACGCAGATTCAGATCTTAGATGGTCTGAAGGAAGGCGACCGGGTCATTCTGTCGGATATGTCGCGGTATGACAACACCGATAAGGTTCGTTTGGAGTAGGTGGAAGTAAACCTGAGGAGCGAGATGGACATGGATAATTTACAGCCGTTGATCAATATTGAGGGTCTAACCAAGGTCTTCTACACGGATGAGATCGAGACGCATGCGCTCTCGGGCATTCACCTCACCGTAAACAAGGGTGAATATGTGGCCATGCAGGGACCATCGGGTTGCGGCAAGTCAACGCTGCTCTCGATCATCGGGCTGCTCGACACGCCTTCCGCTGGGAAGTATCTGCTGAATGGGCACGCGGTTGAGAACCTGAACTTTGCGCAGAGGTCGCGCATCCGCAACCAGGAGATCGGCTTTATTTTTCAGAGCTTCAACCTGATCGGCGACCTTACAGTTTACGAAAATGTCGAGCTGCCACTTACTTACCGCACAGGCATGTCGGCGGCGGAGCGCAAACGGCGCGTACAGGAATCGCTGGAACGCGTGAGTATGGCGCACCGCATGAAGCACTATCCATCGCAGCTCTCGGGCGGCCAGCAGCAGCGTGTGGCCGTAGCGCGCGCGCTGGCTGGTTCGCCATCGATCCTGCTGGCTGACGAACCTACCGGAAACCTGGATTCGCGCAACGGCGAAGCGGTGATGGAGCTGCTGGCGAATCTGCATAAGGATGGCGCAACAATCGTGATGGTGACCCACGATCCCCGCTTTGCGCGCCATGCTGAGCGCAACATTCATCTCTTCGATGGCAAGGTTGTGGCCGAAGGAGATGCGCTCGAACAGGTGCTGGAAGCGCGGTAAACGAATATATCAGGCAGTGATCTGCGTTGCGTGCAGGAGTGCGCGGAATGCATGCGGCAGATCATTGCCTGCAAAAGCCGTGCGATTTGCAAAGAGTTGTGAGTATTGTTGCATTGCAGGCTTCTCGACTCAGCGCTGAGCATTCTGCTCAAATGACTGGCCGGGAAATTACGCATAGAGCTTGCGGCAGGAAGTGAAAACTCCATGATTGAACTGAAAAATATCGAACGCAGCTACAAGACAGGGGCGGGGCAGACGTGGGTACTGCGCCGCATCAATCTCACGATTCAGGAAGGTGAGTTTCTCACCATCATGGGGCCTTCGGGCGCGGGCAAGTCCTCGCTCCTGAATGTGCTGGCGTTGCTGGACGATCAATGGCTGGGCGAGTACTGGTTCAAGGACCAGCGGGTGCATGCGATGAATCGTAAACAGCGGGCGGAGCTGGCGAAGAAAAATGTCGGCATGGTCTTCCAGAGCTATCACCTGCTGGATGACCTTACGGTGCAGGAGAATATCGACCTGCCGCTTTCCTATAAAGACATTCCACGCAGTGAACGGCAAGGACTGGTGGCCGATACGCTGGACCGTTTTCAGATTGTCGGCAAGAAGGACTTGTATCCTTCGCAGCTCTCCGGCGGACAGCAGCAACTTGTGGGCATTGCACGCGCAGTGATTCACAAGCCTTCGCTGCTGCTGGCCGATGAGCCCACCGGCAACCTGCATTCGAGCCAGGCAAAGGAGATTATGGAGCTCTTTCGCGAACTGAACCAGCAGGGCACGACGATCGTGCAGGTGACACATTCGGATGTAAATGCCTCGTATGGAAATCGGGTGATTGAGGTGCGCGACGGCTGGATGGTGAAGGACACGGCGAATCCAGAATTGGGCGCGGAGGTTAGCGCATCGTGAATCTTGGGTCCCAGATGCACCAACGGTTGGCGGCAGCTGCGCTCTGCTGCCTGGTTACTTCAAGCATGCTGGCGCAGACGGCTCCTGCGCAGGGACAACAGTCTTCCCCGCAGCAACAGACGACAACATCTGACGCACCCAGTCCTGCGCCGCAGCAAACGACACCTGCCCCGGATGCGCCTGCACCCGCGGTAACGCCAACACCGCAGCAGACGACCATTGCCCAGCAGGCTCAGCAAGCGCAGCAAGTAATCCCGGCGGCGCAGCAGGCTCCGTCGCACATCGAGCTGCCGCACTCGCGCAATCCGTTCGCGCCGTATAGGCCCAGCACTGTGCCGTCCATCGATCTCACGAACTCGCCGCGTCTCCAAAACCTTGAACGCGATGGCAAACTTTACCTCTCGCTCCGCGACGCCATCTCTCTCGCACTTGAGAACAATCTCGACATCGCCTATTTCCGCTATAACCTGCCAATCGCTCAGGCTGACCTGCTGCGCACCAAGTCCGGCGCCTTGGCAAACGGTGTGAATACCGCAGTCTCTCAGGGAACGCAGGGCGGCTTCAGTTCATCAGGAGGAGGCGGTGGAGGCGGCGGAGTTATAGCGGCCGGCAACGGGGGCCTCGTCACCTCAACCCTCGGTGGCGGCGCTCCTATCCCTTCCTTCGATCCGCATCTCTTCGTGCAGGCCCTCGTCGACCACCAAACGCTGGTCCAGGCAAACAAAGCTCAGACCGGAGTGCCGGTCTTAGAACAAAACACGATCGAGGTCGAATCCAGCTATTCGCAGGCCTTTTCGCTGGGCACAAATTTTACGTTGACTAGCTTCGGTTCTCGCACAACCACGAACAGCATCTTCAACATCCTCAGCCCTCAGCTCACCACAAATTTCAATTTCACAATCAACCAGCCGCTGCTGCAGGGGTTTGGACTCGGCACGAACCAGCGCTTCATTCACATCGCTAAACAGGGTATCCAGCTCACCGACCTCGGGTTCAAGCTACAAGTCATCACTACCATCAGCCAGGTCCAGAACATCTACTGGGATCTCGTCAGCGCCTACCAGGACGCCCAGATCAAGGAGCGTTCGCTGGCCTACGCCAACGAGACTCTCTCCGACGATCAAAAACAACTTCAGCTTCAGAACGTCCCTGCCATGCAGGTCACGAAGGATGAGGCCGCCGTGGCCTCCGCCGAAGGCGATCTTACCGCTGCCAGGGTGGCGCTCAGGACGAACGAACTTCTCATCAAAAACGCGCTCACCAAGACCATTGCAGACCCTGCATTGGCCGAAATGCCGGTCATTCCGCTCGATCTCATGGGCACATCCGATCCTAAGGAAACAGAGCCCATCGACCAGCTCATTACTGAAGCGGAAAAGAACCGCCCCGACGTTGCTCAAGACCAGATCGCCATGCAGATCGCACAGAACAACCTCAAGGCCATCAAAAACGAGCTGCTGCCCAGTCTTTCGGTCTATGGGCAGTACATCGGCGTAGGCATCGGCGGTCAGCCCAATCCTGTTTGCGACGCGCAGCAAATCGATTGCAGCACCAACCTGCCTAAAGATTTCGCCGGGGCCTTCAAGGACACCTTCAACTACTCCTCGCCTGAGTACCAGGTCGGTTTCCAGCTGATTGTCACTCTTCGCAACCGTCAGGCCAAGGCCGACCAATTCCGCGCCGTGCTTGAGTACCGCCAGAGGGAGTTGAGTTACGAACAGCAGAAAAAGAACATTCTGTTCGATGTCCGCAACTCGCAGTACTCACTCCAACAGGCCCAGGCCCGCGTAACCGCGGCCCAGAAGGCCCGCGATCTGGCGCAGAAGACCTTCGACATCTCCAAACAGGAACAAAAACTTGGAGCCATGTCCGCCTACGATACCCTCGCCAGCGAACAAGCTCTTGCTGTGGCCGAATCCGCGGTCGCTGTCGCCCAGACCGCATTCGAAAAAGCCAAAGTTGACATTGATCGCGCTACCGGCTCCACACTCGACCGCATGCAAATTTCCATCGACGACGCGAAGAATGGTGTTCTGACGCATGAGCAGCCATGATTTGCCAATGACGGTATACTCAGGTCTTTGATGACCACGACTTCTCAACTCGGCGGGGCAGGAAACAGCACTACCGGTTCACTTGTGCCGCGCGTCCTGATTGCCGACGATCAACCGCACATTCTGGATGCGCTGGAACTGCTCCTGGAGCCGGAAGGCTTCCATGTGGAAAAGGCGCGTTCGCCGATGACGGTGATCGAGGCGATGCAGACGGGATCGTATGACGCGCTGTTAGTGGACCTGAACTATACGCGCGATACAACCTCGGGCCAGGAAGGCCTTGACCTGCTGACGCAGATCAAGGCGCTGGACAGCCATGTGCCGGTGATCGTGATGACGGCATGGGCCAACGTCGAGGTTGCCGTGGAGGCGATGCGGCGCGGCGCCCGCGATTTTATTCCCAAGCCCTGGGACAATGCGCGATTGCTGACCATCCTGCGGACACAGATCGATCTGCATCATGCCGTCAAGCGGGCCTACCGGCTGGAAGCGGAAAACCGCATGCTGCGCGGGCAAAATCTGCCGGACCTGATTGCCACGGCTGCCGCCATGCAGCCGGTACTGAGCACGATCGCTCGTATCGGGCCATCCGATGCAAATGTACTGATCACGGGCGAGCACGGAACGGGAAAAGAAGTCGTCGCGCAGATGCTGCATGGACTCTCACAGAGGGCCTCGCGTTCGCTGGTTGCCGTCAATACGGGTGCGCTGCCGGAAGGCACCTTTGAAAGCGAGCTTTTCGGTCACGTGAAAGGCGCGTTCACCGATGCGCGTACCGAGCGGATTGGACGCTTCGAGCTGGCCGATGGCGGAACCCTCTTTCTGGACGAGATTGCCAACGTGCCGATGCGCCAGCAGGCAAAGCTGCTGCGCGTGCTGGAAACGGGCGAGATGGAGCGTGTAGGCTCGTCGAAAACGCGGCGTGTGAATGTCCGCCTGCTCTCAGCCACGAATGCCGATTTACACGTCGAGGTAGAGCAGCAGAGGTTTCGCGGCGACCTGCTCTTCCGCCTGAATACGGTTGAGATCCATCTGCCGCCTTTGCGCGACCGCCGGGAAGATATTCCCTTGCTGGCGGCCCATTTCCTAAACCGCTACGCATCGCGCTATCGAAAACAAATGGAAGGAATTGATCCTTCCGCGTTGCAGGTGATGCTGCAACATCCGTGGCCGGGCAATGTACGTGAGCTGGACCATACGATTGAGCGCGCCGTGCTGATGGCGCGAGGGAACAGGATTGAGGCGTCCGACCTGGGCTTGAACCAGGTGCGCGCATCCAGCCAGGCAATGGAAGATATGAGCCTGGAATCTGTAGAGAGTATTCTCATCCGCAAGGCATTGACTCGTTGCAATGGCAACGTGAGTCAGGCTGCCGAAGCGCTCGGGTTGAGCCGGGGCGCTTTGTACAGGCGGATGGAGAAATATGGCATCTAGAGCCAACAGAAGCGAACTCAACCGGCGAAAAGCCACGAGCAAGATTCCGCGGGAAGGGTTTAGCTTTGAGACGAAGATCAAGGTCCTTATTGCTTCCCTGTGCGTGCCTCTATTTGTGCTCTGCGCCGTACTTTTCTGGATCGAGCACGTCTCCGTTTCTCTGATTGCCGGATCTCTTGTCACGCTGGCGCTGGTGGTGCTGCTGGTCGCCTCCATATTCATTGAGCAGGTTGTGCGGCCGCTGCAGACGCTGGCGAACGTAGTAGCCGCATTGCGGGAAGAAGATTTTTCGTTTCGTGCACGCGGAGCGACTCCACAGGACTCGCTCGGGGAACTGGCCATTGAGATCAACCAGCTCGCGGATGCGATGCAGTCGCAGCGTCTGAGCGCGCTCGAAGCCGTTGCCCTGCTGCGGCGCGTCATTCTGGAGATGGATGCGCCGGTGGTCGCCTTTGACGAGCAACGCGCGTTACGGGTAGTGAATCCGGCAGCGGAACGTGTGCTGCATCTGAATGCGGCGCGCGATCTGGGCAGAAATGCAGATGAGCTGCAACTGCGACAGATTCTGGACCAGCCGGACGAGGGTATCACCACGATTGAAGGACAAGGGCAGCCGGGGCGCTGGATGGTGCGGCGCAGCAGCTTTCGCCAGCGAGGCGTGCCGCATACGCTTCTGGTGCTCTCCGATGTAAGCAGCGCGCTGCGCGAAGAGGAGCGCATGGCCTGGCGCAGGCTGATCCGCGTGCTTGGCCATGAGATCAGCAATTCGCTGGCGCCTATCAAGTCGATTGCCGGAAGTCTACGTTCGCGCATCTCCCAGATTCCTGCTGAGAATGCCGCAAATTTTGAGCGCGGGCTGAATGTGATTGAGAGCCGGGCCGAGTCACTGAACCGATTTGTGCAAGCTTACCGGCAACTGGCGCAGTTGCCCCCTCCCATATTGGGGCGAGTGCCACTTCCGGCGCTGCTCGACCGTGTTGCAGGTCTTGAGACGCGGCTCACGGTGGAGATTAGCGAAGTGCAGCCTGTGAACCTGTGGGCGGATGCTGACCAGATCGAGCAATTGCTGATCAACCTGGTGAAGAATGCAGTCGATGCTGCGGTAAACGGGCGCGAAGAGACTGGACTGGCAGGCGTGCCGGCGGTGACGGTTCGCAGCAGGATCACAGGCGATATGATTTCGATTCTGATCGAAGATAACGGGCCGGGACTGACGAATCCCGGCAACCTGTTCGTTCCGTTTTATACGACGAAGACGAGCGGCTCAGGCGTAGGGCTGGTGCTGGCGCGGCAAATTGCCGAAGCGCACGGCGGCTCTCTGGATGTGCGGAATCGCACGGACGCGAAGGGCTGCCTGGCGGAAGTTCGCATTCCGATTGCAGCGTATGAACGGGAGGCGGCGGAAGGGGTGCACGTCGAGCCGGTTTTTCGGCGTACGACGTAGGTGACCGAAAGACCGCGGGCACTGTACAAGACAACACCCTCATATTCATCGCATTGGAAGAGTTGCATCTGACAGAAACGCTTCCCTCGCAGTGAACTTTCGATAAGATGGGAGTCAGCTTCCATTGCAACAAAACTTGCCAGGAGAACCAGAGAACAGTGAGTGCATCCGTGTCTGACGCGCAGGCGGCGCCGCCTGTAAACATAGCGATTCTTGGATTTGGCACCGTGGGCACTTCAGTTGCGCGCATCCTTTGCGACGCAAAGCCACAGGGCGTGAAGTTGACGCACATCTTCAATCGCAATGTTGCCCGCAAAAAGGTGGATTGGGTACCGGCGAA
>Ga0210386_10000798_pt1 | contig 29036 bp, 53 predicted proteins | sample IncBWH32OmetaG_FD_160091 | JGI IMG/M metagenome (GOLD analysis project Ga0210386, IMG submission 160091) | Forest soil microbial communities from Barre Woods Harvard Forest LTER site, Petersham, Massachusetts, United States - Inc-BW-H-32-O ...
AGCGTGGTTCCAGGGCCCGACACGAAACCCGCGCCCGCGACCGCCTCCGGGTTTGTGTCGTAGATCGGCGAACCGGGCCCCACCTGCGTTTGCATCTGCTGTTTGATGCCCTCGATAGCCTGTTGGCCACCCTTTGTGGTCACCACCGTGGCCCACTGTGCCAGCGATTGCGCCACTGATGCGCACGACTCCAGATAGTGGCGCGATTCTTTGGCCCAGTCGATCATGGGGTACATTGGCGGGCATCCGAACAGCCACTTGCCGACCGTGCCAATCTTGCGATGGTAGACAGGCGAACCCCACTTAACCGGGTGTCCGTTGATTGTCGCGGGCTTTGCGGGCGGGTCGTAATTGATTGCCGGGTACCACGCCTGCAATGTGACGCTCGCCTGCGATCCGCTCGCCGCGTCGTGTGCCCGCTGCGTCCAGATGCGCTGATAGTACTGCGGCACGTCGGCGTCTTCGGGGTCCGTCCAGATGTCTTGGATTTCGGTCGCGTCGATCAGCCTCTCTTCGCACTCGCCAGTGCCAGGGTCGGTGAAATAGACCCAGAACAGATTGCCGTCAGTAACCTTGGATCGCTGCTGCGCAGTGAGAGCCACGTGCCCGAATGTCTTCGCGTTGTTTTGGAGTATCTGTTTGATTACGTCGTTGGCGTCCTCATCGTCCGTCGTGACGTCGAACCCGCGGGCGAACGTGTATTGCGCGATCACATCCACGAGCCGCCGCGGAATCGGATTCTTGATGTAGTACAGGCGGCAGATGAGAATGATTTGCTGGATTCCCCAACGCGTGAATTCGAGCCATGAGTAATTTATCTCGCGCTGCCACTGGACGTTTTGTAAGATCAACTCGTACATGCCGTACGCGCCGATTGGGTTCACATCGCCAATCGGGCCGGCCTCTTGCAGCCCCAGAGATTCAGCCACGCGCACGGGTAGCCGTACCTGGGGCACGTCGCGGGCGCCGAGGTTCTGCGCTTGCCACGGGCCAATCCCGCACATGCTCTGCGCCTCGACGATCTCCGCGAGAAACTGGCGAGCCTTTTCCATCTGCTCGTCTTGGCGCGACTGGCGGGAGGCGAGGGCTTGCGAGAGTGCGCGATTCTCCGCGACAAGTGCGGGTACAGGATTGCGCGGGTTAAGCTTGCGCCAGGCGGCGGCAAGCCAGCGGTTCAGCGTGGCCTTCATGTGGCTGAGTTTAGCGCAATTTTGAGCGCTTCGAACGCGGACGGATGGCAGAAGTAAGCGCCGTTGAGCTTAACTATCGAAGGCTGAGTGTAGTTTTTTGGATCTGATGCCAGCCGTTTTTCTCGGCGCTTGAAGTATGGTCCTCGTGTCGCGTGCTTGATTTGCCGTGGCCCTGGAAGGTTGGCGTCTACGAACACCTGCACGCCGGTAATCGCCACCCCAAAACAGGTCAGATGATACTGCGTCACGGCAGCGGCGACCTCGCGTCTTTCCAGTACAGCAGCTTCGCCGGGTCCCAGGTGAAGTCGAACCCAGGCGGGTATTGATCGTAATGAACGCCCCAGCCTTTGGCGTGCTCCTCCATCCGGCGACGTGCAAGCCGCGTCTCGATCTTGCGCCGAGCCTGCTCGGGCGTGCGGAACGGGTAGTGTTTCATCGTGAATTTCTGCGGGTAGACGCGCATGCCGGGGAAGGTGACCTCGTGCCCTCCGCCGGCGAGCTGCACGCGACCCACGTTCTTCCAGAGCTTGCGGTTGGGGATTCGCGAGATGCAGTCGGCCTCGTCGTAGTAGCGAAAGTAACGCTCTGGGTTTTCTGAATCCGCGCGTCCATCCCACATTGGACCGACGCAGTAGAACTGGAACACGCGGAAGTCGATGGCGTTGAAACCTGAAGATTGCACGCGTGCGACGGCTTGCCCGAGAGTCTCCCAGTCAAAGTAACTGCGCCGCCACTCATCCGCGTCTGTGTAGAGAATCCAATCGGCGTCGGACTCCGCGGCCAGATCCTCAATGCGCTTCAGGATCGCGGTGCAGTTTTGGATTGGATCGGGCACGGACGCGGGGAAGCGCTCGACGGTGCCGAATTGCATCGCTATTTCGTAGCTGTTATCTGTGCTCCACCCGTCGATCACGTGCACCGCGCAGCCCTGCTGATGCAGGTGTCGCAGCGCGTGCGGGAGGATGTCGGCTTCCTGGTAGCAGGGAAGAAACGCTTGTATCTTCACTGCGGCACTCCATCACAACGGATCTCATCAATAGCACTGGCATCCATCGCGAGCACCGCGTATCCGGTCGGATTGCACACGCCGCCGTCTGCGCGCTCTGTGACCCCAATGAATGCCCCAACAGCCCACCAAGACGGAGACCATTCGCCCATGCCTGCGGAGTTTCGGTAATCGATCAACGTGACGCCGCACCGCGCGCATTTCTGAATAGGCCCTGTGGGCTGTCCCGCCAAGTGTACTCTGGTCTGAAATTCCGTCACAGCGCCAAGCCCTCCTCAATGCTCTTGAACTCGTACGGCCCGATGATCGACAGCAGCCGCGTGCAGTCCGCTCGCGTGAAATGCTGATAACTCGCCGGGTCTGGGATCGGGCGATATTCAATATTCCCGGCCATCTCCGCGATATCAGTGCTCGGCCACCTGCCGACAATGCGCGCCAGATCGTTGAAACTCGTCGCCGCGCCCGTGCCCACGTTGACGATGCCGGTAGCGTCCGACTCGATCAGCCGCATGATGCACTCGACCACATCCGACACGTGGATAAAGTCCTTGGCCTGCGTGCCGTCGCCGTAGATCACGATTGGCTCGCCGCGCTCTTTCGCGATGCGCATCCATGTGGGCGGCGCTTGCTTACCGGGCGGTTTGAGTTCGTCGCCGGGGCCGTACGCGTTGAAGATGCGCAGCCCGAGGGTGTTCGTGAAGCTCGCCGCCATTAGTTCGGTCATGAGTTTCGATCTTCCGTAATGGCTGGCGCTAGGCCACAATCCTTGGCCTTCCCACTGCACAGGAGAGTTCATTGCGTCTCTTCCCATTGCACAAGTCCCGTACACCGAGCTGCTGCTGGCGTACACCAGGCGGGCACCGGACTGCGCGGCGAGTCGCAGCACGTTCCACGTGCCCATCACGTTGCACGCGTAGTTGTCGGCCAGCGTCCAGGCGAAGCCCGCGTTGCTGCTGTACGCCGCGAGGTGCAGCACCACGTCGCATTCCATGCGGGTCAACAGCCGCACGTCGGCGTTGCGCGGCGGTCGTGCGCGGATGTCCAGGGAGTCGACTTCCCACCCGCGCGCCATTGCTGCCTTGACCGCGTACGAACCAATGAATCCGGCTGAGCCGGTGATTAGGAGTTTCATGTCTCAATCATCCTATCTGAATAGTAAGTACTACCACCCATCGCGTGAATGCATTGCCAAAACCAAAACGGAATGTTGAACAGCTCGCCATGGGGGGAATAATTGAAAACCTGTTCCGGTGTCATTCTAATGCCGCTCTCCCCGGTCAGTTTGTTGCGGAACTCCATGTTCGCGGCTATAACTTGGCACATTTCGCGGTATGTGACGGGATTGGAGATCATCAGGAGTTTCATTTTTCTAGGTACCAAAACCTTCCGTGCGTCTGCCTACCAGGCACGCACTCGTCGACCGCGCGTATCACACCAGCCACGCTCGGCAGTTCGACGTCGTAGTCATCGCCGCACAACAACTTGCGCGCGAACTGGCCGTACATTTCGATGTCTTTCTTCGCGCCTTCGTAAGTGTGGTCGCCGTCGAGGTACACCAGATCCACTTCGTCCACCATCTCCAGCAACTCTTGCGCATGCGAGTCGCCCTTAATGGCGCAAATCTTGCGCTGCACACCAGCGCGCACTACGTTGTCCGCGAAGGCATCATATATGCCGATCAGTCCGTGCTCTGGTATGTCGCCCCACGTGTCGATGCACGTCACGCTCTCAACGCGCTGCGCAAACCAGATCGCCGAGCAGCCGTAGCACGTGCCGATCTCCAGCACCGTGCGGATGTCGTGCTTACGGATCAACTCTTCGAGCTTTTCGGCCACGTGCGGGTACAGCCACGCGTCCATCGGCTCGCCGTAGTGCCACGGCGTGAGCGGTAAGTGTTTCAAGGCCGCACCCAGTACCAAAACGGCCCGACGTGCTGCGCTTCCGGCAGCAGTTTGTTGACAGCCTCGATGACACCAAACGCCGGCGTCTTCCCGTCGGACTCATAGCGCACGGAGTAGTCGTCGCCGCACAGGACGACGCGCGCCTTGTCCTGGTAAATCTCGATGTCGCGGCACACCGACGCGTAATCGTGGCGCGCATCCAGATACACCAGGTCCGCCACTGGCACCTCACCGTGTACATAGTGCGAGTCGCCCTTGATAGGCGTGATCTTGTGCCACACTCCGCTGCGCATCACGTTGTCGCGGAATAGCGGAAAGAAATCGCGCGGCAGGTCCCAGCGACGTAGTGTGCCGACGAGGTTGTTCTCGCTCTCGTAAGTCGCGCCTTCGAACCATGTGTCAACGCAGTGAACCTGTTTGATTGATTCGAACTGCGCGAACCAGACGGCAGAGAGGCCAAGGAAAGAACCCACCTCGACGACCGAACTTATTCCGCGTTCGCAGATTAGATGGGTAAGCGTAAGCCGATTAGCTTGGTCAAACCAGCCTGGGATTAGAGGACTGGCCACATTCGGAAAGACATCGAATATTGTCTTGCTCACTTCGGCAACCTCGACTTTCCTGGCGCAAATCCGTGCCCTTCCGGCCAGTGGCCGTGAATCTTGGTAAACAGATCTTCGTGCGCCCTCACGTCGTGCGGGTGCTCGGGATCGTGCCGGAACGTGGACTTGAGCCCCGTGGACTCTGGCAGGTGGTCGACCAGCACGCCATCGTACACGCCTAGCTTCAGGCCAGCCTGGCGGATGCGCAGCGAGTAGTCGTCGTCTTCGAGCCCGTAGCCGCGGGCACCGGGACCACCAGCGTTAATGCCAAACCGCTCGTCGAGCAGTCCAACGTAATCGATCGTGCTGCGCGGGATATAGACACACGCGAACACGAGCATGGTGCGCTCTTCGCGGATTTCGTTCGGCCAACCCCGGCGCTGAACTAAATTGATCGTGCCCACCGAGCCGTGCGTGAAACTTGGACATACCGCGCCGTAGTCAAGATGCGCTCGCAAGGTGCGCTGAAGTAACTCGAAGCCGCGCGGCTTCCTCAGCAGCGCGTCGTCATTCATCAGCACCACGTCGTCAGTGCCCGTCTCGCGGATGCCGTCGTTGCAAGCACGAGAGAAAACGAAGGGCTTTTGTCCGATCAAAATTCGCAGAGTGTCATCGGCAATCGAGTCGGGGCCAAAGATAACCTCGCGGAGGTTTTCGCAAGAGTCGCCGTCCCACACCACAATCACCCGGCACGTCTCGCCCATCGCGCGGATCTGCCGCACACACGCGGTCAGGTTGGCGATATTGCGACTGGGGATGATTACGCTGTAACTCATTTATTTGCTCCGAACGGCCAAAAGAATTCCACCACGGCACCGAATACCTCGCTTGCTACTGCCAGCATGAGCGCCAGCCACCAATACAGAGTCGTGGCGGCGCGCTTCTTCGATGCCTTGTGAATGCGCCAGAAGTAAACCTCGAGAGCCATCATTAGCTAGCGCTTCCTTTCGCGCCGCTCCATCTCCGACATGAATTGCTCTCTCCTGTCCTTCGGGTAGTCAGACCACAGCCAGAGCACCACCAAGACAATCACGAAACCGATAATGTAGATCATGTTACTTTGCTCCCCTCTCTTCGAAAAGAACACACCGCTTCGCTGATAGCACGCAGTCGCGGTATTCGTCTTCTGTTGCGCCGTGCCAGTAATCCCAGACATCCTTTGCGCACTCCATCGAGAAGTTTTCGCCGGGAGTGGATTCTGAGTAACCAGGGATGGCTACGCTTATCGCCATGTGAACGCACTCCACGCAGCATTTATCAGGGTGGATCACAGGCAGAGACTTATCGATCGAATACGTGATCACGATTTCACCGCCTCCAGGACAGCCGTGAATTTCCAAACATCGCACACCACATAACGAGATCGCGAGTTGCCAGCGAACTCGGTATACATACGCTCCGTCACTCCGAGCATCTTGAACCGTGCCGTGATGCCGTACGCCTCGGCGAACCGCTTGTGTGCCGGCGAGCCGTCGGTGTAATACTGGAGCGCGTTCGGCGTCCACGGCGTCACATGTGTCGGGTCTTGGAAGTGCCCCGCTCCCTTCGCCGCGTCGGGGCACTCCATTGTCAGGATGCCGCCAAGCTTGAGCACGCGGTGCGCCTCGTTCATTACGTGGATTCGGCCAGACCAGTGACGCTCTTTCCTGCCAGACCCGTACGGGTAAGCGCCCTTTGGAATACACCGTGCGCACTCCTGTGGCATCACGTGCACGCAATCTGAAATGTGCTCGAAGATATCCGCAGCGTAGATCTCCTCAACGCTGGAGTCTTCCCACGGCCACGGTAGCGCGAGGTCGGCGCGCTCGAACTTGGCGGTAGCGATGGGGACTCTGGAAGTGCTCTGTGTCGGCGCAACGAGATCAACGTTGACCCAATCGCCGCCGCGCAGATCCGTCGAACAGCCAAGATTCAATCGCATTCCAACACCACCTGCTCCCGGTCGTCAAAGCGATAGCGCACGCTGGTCAGCGGCACACAATCCCCGCTTTGATGCCAGACAACAGCCTCCGCGCTTCCCTCAAGCCTTTCTAACTCCGCTATTAGTTGGCTAACTGTCACAGTCTCATCGCCCTTTCACAGTACGCGTCAAACTCGGGTGCCCGTCGCCACACGTCCGGGTTGCGCAGCATCACCGCGCGGTCGTAGCCCTCGGTGTTGCTAGCGTGGATACCGCACACTATGCGGGGTTCTGCTGGCCTCGGGTGCGGATCGGGCTCCCTTCCGAATTCGCTGCCTGCCAGCAGGGGAATGTGCGTGCCGACGCTCAGACACTCGCGACTCACCAGCGGCGTGCGCATCCACCGCATGTCCTCGTGCGGCGCGTCGTCGAATGGCTGCCTTTCCCAGAGCTCTCGCCTGTAGAGCAGGCTCGCTCCCGCGGCCCAGTTCGCCTGGTGGTTGCGGTAGAGCCACGCTTCATTCGCTGGCATTCCGCCGATGGTGGACTTGGGGAACTTGTTGCGCGTGTCCCAGAAAAGCAGCTCGCGGTAGCCGACGCACTGTTTGCCGGACGCGAGCAAAAGTGCAGCCTGCTCTTCAATTCTGCGAGGATGACTAATGTCATCGTCATCAGCATGCGCGATCATTTCTCCAGTGGCGTATGCGTTCGCAACATTACGGATGTAGCCGATTGTGTGACCAACGTACGGCGCGGTGTCCAACGCGACAAGTTCCAGATTGGGGTAAGTCTGCGCCTGTATGGAGTTTCTTGCCCTAACTTGCATCGCATCGCGGCCCGATGATAACAGCATTACGACCGATACCTTAGGATGCACTGGCACCTCTCATCCTTGCCCACACCGCTTTCATGGAGGCGCTTCTGAGCGCGCGATCCACTGGCCTTTGGTTGGCGCGCTGCTCTTTGCGAGTGGCCCATCGGCAATTATCCGGCGAGTACGGCCCGTCATTATCGATTCGCTCCAGCGTCATCCCATCCGGTCGTGGAGCCATGTCTTCGAGGAAGTTATCGAACAAGAGCCACCGCTCACAGACCTTGATTCCGCGGCCTCCATAGTGCTGATACCCGCCAGATTTTGGATTTCTGCATCGCTGCACCATTGATCCCCAAACGTGATACAAGCGAGTATCGGACATTCCGTGGCGACGTTTAAGGATGCTATGAAAGGCCCTAGAAACACACCCACAGCTAGATGAGTGTCCATTCTTGAGAGAGCCCCCAGCAATCAATCTTATCGCGCCACACACACATGCACAGCGGCACGCAGCTTCTCTGCCTTTTCTGGGGATTCGCTCTAATACCAGCCACGCCCCGAACATGCGTCCAGATAAATCTTGGTGGGTTACACTCATCGCGCCTTCCACCTCTCGCGGTAGATCGCGTACGCGTCCTGCAATCCCTCGCCGTGCAGTTGCAGCGCCTGGCCGGCCATCTCGATCAGTCGCCCGATCATCTGCGCGCCGGCGGGCACGATCAGCGTGGCGACCAGGAAGGCGAACAGCGCGCAGTAGAATGCGAACGGCATCACTTCGCCGCCTTTCGCTCGACGTGCTTGCGGTCATGCTCCTCAACGCCAGCTTGCGTCTCGACGGCGCGCTCCACCCACAGCCGCAACAACAGGCCTGATTTGGCTGTCGCCACCTTGGCCGCCATGTACGCGTCGTCGGAAATCATGACGCTCAGTAATTTCATGAGTCCAATAATGCCCTAAACACTCACAAGATTGCAATGGCCACATCTCTGGAAAAGTACCACCCGTTATATGGCTATAAGTTTTTGTGATTTGACGGTCGCGCCAGCACGCCGATATAATCGCGGGTTCGCGCGCATCAACCTTGGAGATTTAATACTCTTGTGTTCTTCTCCGGCGCACACCGCCGACGCGACCAGCTAGCTGTGCTTCGTGCCGTTAGATCGGGCTGATGGTGTAGCGTTGAGGTGCGGCGCTCATCGCGCCGGATCGCGGATCAATATAGCGCGTCTCCTCTCGCGGACCAGTGAGCGCCTGCCAGGCAATCGCCAGAGCCATCACAGTGTCATCGTGCAAGCCAGCCGGCGCGCTGTATCGCATATTGCCGGATGGCGACCGCGTGCCCTCGAATGCCTGAAGCTCGCCGATCAGAACCGGGTCATTCGGAATGCGGATCGTGCCGCGCTCGAAAGCCAGGGCTAGGCCCTGAATGATCGATGCCTTGCTCGGGCCGGTGGTCAGAAATCCGGCTACTGGCAATCGATCCGCCTGGAGTTGCTCCACCACGGGACCACCCATCGAGTTGGTTTCGGCCACGATCCAACAGCGGGCGCCGTTGCGCTTCCAGAATTCGATCAGCCGCGCGCGCTGCGCTCCGTACTCGATGCCGCGGAATCGATCGATGTCCACCACCTGTCCAGTCGGACCCAGCGCGACGAACACCGTGTAATCTCCCGTGCGCCCCCAATCGACGCCGATCATCGCCGCCGGTGCGCGCGAGATTTCGCCAACGCAATCGGTGATGCGACGGAAGACGGCGCCGGCCCAGACTACGAATTGCGCGAGGTACTCTTGAGCGAACGCCAGATCCGTCAGATCCGCCTGGGCGTCCGCAATCTCTTGCGCATCGATAAACGGATTTGTTGCCGTCGGCATCTGCCAACTCGCCCATCCCGGTTCGTGCGCTTGGCCTCTCTGGTAGAGTGTGTGGAAGTAACTCGCGGTTCCTTTCGGCGTGCTGAGAAACCACGCTTCGCCGCGATAGTCGGAAAGCTGCGCGCGAACGGATTGCTCCCAAGCGGCCTCGAAGTTCGGCACGATAGCAGCCTCATCGATGATGATGCCGGCATACGCGCGGCCGCGTCCGGCGTCGGGCTTGTCGAGCGACCAGCATTCCAGCGATCCACCGCCGATCACCTCGAGCCGCTCGGCCTCTAGGCTGCGCTCTGTGACGGGCTCCAGGGTTTGCTTGATCTGTGCCCAGGCATCTTTCAGCAGGCGGTAGGTTGGAGCGAACCAGGCCGCAGGCTTGCCCTCCAGCAGCAGTCTGACGATCACCTCCATAGCGATGGTGGTCTTGCCCCACCGGCGCCCGCAACAGAGCGCGTTGAAGCGCCGGCGGTTGGCCAGCACTTCACTCTGCGCGGGGTGTGGTCGCGGTAGCCTTAGCTGGACGGTCTTCATACTCGACAATGATCTTTACTGGCGCGCCGCCTTCGGAAGCACCTTCGTGCTGAATCCGCTGGGCAGGCCGGAACTTTGCGCTGTTGGCCCGCAGTACCTCGATCAGCAGTGAGTCGCTGAATTCGGTCTCATATCCGACTATCTTGCCTTTGTAGCGTACAGGCTTTCTAAGGCCCTCGTGGGCGCGCCGTACGGCTTCATCCTCCAGCGTTCGGGACGCCGCTTCCGTGGCGTCCTTGAAGCGCTGTGGGTAGGTCGGATCTTCTCTCAGCCAGTTGTAGTGGCACTGGCGGTTGATCTTCGCCCATCGCGCCGCCTGGATGACCGAGGCACACGCGCTAAATGCGGCGAGGAATCGCTTTTGGTGCCTACTACTGTCAATGATTGTTGGTGGCAAAGGGTTTACTCTGCGCCCATCCTACCGCAAACCGCGTCATTTGCGAAGAGCACACCCTGACGCAGCCGATTCGCGGCGATCTCGCAGTAGCGCTCCTCGATCTCGATTCCGATGGCCGGAATATTCCACATGCGCGCAGCGGCCAGTGTGGGACCGCAGCCGCAATAGGGATCAACAATCGACCCAACTTTGCCGAGTTGCTGGATTGAGAAACTCATCAACGAAACGGGCTTCTGAGTCGGGTGGTAGAACATCTCGCCGCCTCGCGCCTCGCCGCCCCATTGCAACTCAAACATGCGGGTCGATTGACGAACGTTTGTCCAAGCCATGTCGCAATCGGAAGCGAAAAACCCTTCCTTGCGCCCGTTCGGAATCTTGTTCCACACGAGCCAACCGCCCGAAGCCGGAAGCTTGTCCGCATACCAGTGCGCGCCCCACAGAATACACGGCCAATCGCCCAGCAAGTGTGCGGGGTCAAACGCCTTCTCATCTCCCTGGACCCGGCGCGTTAGCCGATCGCTCCAACGCTTCGAGCCGTCCGACCCACGGAGAGGCACGTAAGCCATTCCGTACGGCGGGTCGGAGACGATGGCCTTGACAGACAGTGTTGGTAGGATCTCCCGACAGTCGCCGTGATAGATCGTGATTCCATCTTGCTCGAAATACGGCTTCACGCGCGCTCCCTCGCTTGGCGCTCTGCCGCGGCGATCGCGGCGCGCTCGATCATCTCAGCCGCTCGTTTCCACGTCAACCTTGACGGCGCCCCGGTAAACAGCCCAGACTCGCGAACGCGGATTACGTCAGAGTCTACCCACACTCCCTGCAGTTCGCCGGACTTACGGAGAGTGATCAAACCGTGAATAATCTCAGACCGCCGCGGCTCTCGCGGCACTGGGTCAGTCACGATCATAATTTTCCGTCCGATCCGCTGGAGTATCCGCGATACGATTTCCGTCCCTGCGAGATCTTCCGCACTTGGCCCGGGCCTCCGTGGTCGACCCCAGACACGTGGTAATCGCAGCCGCGCTGCATGTGGACCTTGTTGCCCCACCGGCCGGCAACGTCAACGCCGCCGGGGCCCCAGTAGCCCTCGTCATGCGGTTCGCAGCCGTGCAGCGCGACATACTCGGCGCGCGTCATTCGCCAACCTTCGCTTTCCCGCACTCGCGCTCATGCTCCTCGGTCGCCTTGAGCGATTCGGCCAGCGTCCGGCGCTCGAAACGCGCCAGACATCGCCGGCAGAACGTCTCGTAGGTTTCGGTGGTTCTCATTCGTAGCCCTCCAGTTGGCGCAACCAACGCGGCGCCGTGCGAATCTCCTCAGGAGTTGCGGGACCGCCCAAGTTGTTCATGAGCTTGTTTGCTTTGGCCAAGATGTGAACGCCAGCTTCGATTCTTTCATCGGCACTCGCGACTTTTCCTTCAGGCAGAGGCAGTAACTTTTGGTCGCCCGGGCCGATGGCGAGAATTGCTTCTCTACTCGCCGGGATCCCGTCTAGGTAGACGGTCGAGTATGCGTTTATGCCATCCTTCGGCCGAAATCGCGAACACAACACGGCGCGCATCTCTTGCGGTCCCGGCCACTCAGCGTACAGCCCGCTGATCATGCGCTTGACCAGCCATTCCACTTGCACCTCGTTGCTGCACATCTCGCTTACGAGATCGAGCAAACCTTCGAGCACGGCTTCATTGTTCGCCGGGAAGTATTTGAGCATCGCCAATCTCCCGAGTAAATCGAGCACACGTTTCGGATTCATAGGGGTTTTTCTCCGTTCGCAATCCGTTGCACCATTTTCGCCAGCACGCGGTCGCCTGTGCTCGCTTTGCCGTTCGGTGCTCTCGCTACCGCTGCAGGCCACTTACCGCCCCACTTCGCGGACTTCTGGTCCTGCAACCACTTCGCCGGGTCGCCGACCACTCCACGCGCAACCTCATCGCTAGCCAGGTATCTGTCGCGCGCGAGAAATGCGAGATCCTCATCCGCCGGGGTGTCGATTACCGAGAGCCACATGCGCGCGGCTTGATCGGGCTTTGCAACGCGCGGCCACGGAGCAATGAACTCCGCGAAGCGGTCGGCGCGCACGCGCACAGTCGGCGCGACAGCGCCGGTTTCTGTGTCTGCTCTGCTCTGTTTCTGCTCTCTCTGCTCTGAGGGCGTTTCAGTAACGTTACCTCTTCGTTTCTCGCGGTGTTTCGCGACACGCTGCGCAACGTCATCTGAAACGCGTTGGTGTTCGTTCCAGTCGTGCATATAAAACGTTCCATCTTCGTTCCTATCTATGAGATTGCAGGATTCCAGGGAGAGCACTAAGTTCTGAGCTTTGGATTCACTAACGCGCAGGCGAAAGGCGATTTCTTTGAATGGCGGCAAGGGGCCGTCGTGGACTCGCGCCAGACAGCAGAGGTTGAACCAGCCCTTAAAAAGCTCCAAAGGTAATCCCTGGACCTTCGCTGAGTCCAGGGTGCGAGTGTAGCAACGGAACCATTCCATCGTGGAATCCTACACCATTTCGGCGCTCATCAGTGCGTGCTTGAAGATCACAACTCGCCGACCGAGGGCGGTCTCGACGGCGATGGAGAATCGTCCGAATTCGTAGACCACCCCGTCAATCTCCTGCCCCGTCAAGAGAGTAAACCTGGTGGTTCTCCTTGAGTGCTTGGCGTCATTCCAGAGATGACGGTCCGGCTCGTGCCTGTCCGGGTCCGAATAAGTCGGCTTTTCTGCCGCAGGTTCAGGCGTTTTGGTTGTGATTGGTGCTGGTGTTGGCTTGGGAGCCGTTGTTAGTGAGGCGATAAGAGGGGGCCTAACTGGCGTTGAGTTAGTCATTGTCCTTTGTCTTTCTGCGGATTTTACACCGTCGATGGGCGGCGGACAAGGAAAACGCCCCCATCGAGCGGTGCAGCGCTCAGGAGCTACCCGAGCGAAATATCTCGCACATCCATTTTACCGCGCTCTCGCCGCGGCATCAAGGGATTTCAGCGCCGCGCGGTACGCCTCTGCCGGGCTGGCGCCGGCGTAGATTAGCGGAATCGCGATGCGGTCGAGCGCGCGTGCGGTCTTGATTATCGCTTCCTTTTCGGCGTTGCTCACTCCAGATCACCATGACCGTGGCGCTTGACGGGCCTCCCGATTATCCCTAGATCGGCCAGCCTCCATGCCGCTACGCCATCGGAAACCGCGAAAGCCTTGGCGAAATTCTTCAGTTGACGGTCATCGGTCAAATCAAATCCGTCCGGCCAATTTTCTCTAATCCACTTACGGACGAACTTCTCTGGCATGAGTAGGCACATAGCGAATAAGTTAGCCTCGGAGTCTTCCTCTCTCGCCAGCGCGCAGGTTCGCTCTTTCTCGGCGTTCGTCATGGCTTGAAAACCCGCGCGATGTAACTCGCCAGAGGAAAGGGAATCTTCGCGATTTGGGCGCTTGCTGCCTTGCGGGAGTCGGAACGGGAGGAATGCTTGGCGATTCCGTTATCGAACCACTCTGGTCCGCTGCCTTCCTGTTTGGTGCCGTTCTCTCCCCGGTACCGCTGCGCTGCTGTCACGTTAAACCCTTGCGGCTTGTATCCCGGCTCTCCATATCCGCTGAAGCTGATACCGGGAACTTTCAGCGCGTCCGATTCTCGCTGATTCGTCAGGTGGCGAGTGTGCGAGTGTCCGTCTCTGATGTTGGCGTGGCCTTCCGTTTTCGCGCCGTTCACGGGGTTCTGTCCCGTGCCTGATTCCGTGTTGTGCGCCACATCGAACCAGGAGCCCCCGCTATTCTTCGAGCCTGCGATCTGGAGGGCGGCCGCCACGCTCTCTTCGTGCTCGGCCCCGTGGAAGCTTGGCGAGGGAATGCCGTACTTTTCGGGGAAGTGGAAATTCCGGCCGGCCTGTTTCCGCGTTCGGCGCGCCGCCTTTACCGTCTGCCCGAACTGCGGACGCCCTGCGACTACCTGCCCACCCACCATGGCCACGTCGCCCCAGAAATAGAAGCTTCCGAAGTTCGCGTTCGCTCTACCGACCCACGGTTGGGCGCCCTTCACATTCTCGACTACCATCGGGATGTAGCGGCCGACAGCTTCGCACGCCTCCCGCTGTATGCGAAAGCAGGCGTCAAATAGGGCCGTCAGTTCAGGGATGGTGCGCGAGCCTGCATACTCTTCTGGAAACGCGCCGTGCCCCCTCAACGCCGCCGCAATCTGCTTTGCTCGACTCCAGGGCATCGCCATGTAGGAGTACTCTTGGCAGGGTGGGGAAGCTACAATGCAATCGGCATTGCGGAATTGCCGACCGTTCAATGTGAGCACGTCCTGGATTACGAGTTGCGCGGGGTAGTGCTGTTCGCCGTACACGTGGCGCTCAATGTCAAATCCCACCACGTCCCAACCTTCCGCGAGGAAGCCTTCCGACCAACCCCCGAGCCCGCAAAAGAGATCGATGCACAGCGGCTTACCCACCGATCACCCCCGCGACCCGCGCCGCGAAACGCTCGTTCAGCCAGACGAACATAGCCTCCTGACGTTGCCGCGATATCACCGCATCCCATCCGCCGTGGTTGTTCAACGCGTGCTCGATCACTCCATCGCCTTTCACCCGCCGCGGTCCCGTGCGAGGGCCGACGTATGGCACGCCAGTGCGCTTTCCCTCCGCGACCCTGCGCCGGGCCTTGCGACTGCGGCACAGGTTACACAGTCCACATAGGCACTTGAGGCGACTGTCGGGTAAGTTGCTCTTGCTCATTCAGCGACCACGCGATAGTATGCCACAACTCCCTCATACGGCTCGCCCTCGTACGGGGGGCCGTACCTGGCATGCTGCGCCAACCACTCCGCACAATCCGTCTCAGCAATAACGACAGCGCTACCTGGCTCCGCGAAGCGCGGCCCATCTACTGTGTAAGCAAGTGCCACCGGCACCGGGCTGCCTATGTCTATCCTGAAAGGTGACGGGAACACGAGGTATCCCTGCTCGTCTAAGATGCGCTGCTCAATCGGTTGTTGCAAGTAAGTTCTCCTGTATGGGGATCGTTTCCAGTATCGTAATGTAGATCTCCACGCGTGGTTCACCTAGTAACCTACGGCTGCCGTCCCAGTCGGAAATCTGTCGATCATTCTTGATGATACCAGCCTCCTGTAACATGTCGCCTACCGCTTCGAGTAAGTTTGATAAGTCTGGGCAGTCGAGGCGCATAAGTCCCTCTTTGGTCGGCGATAAGTAGAATACCGCCTCGATGCCGATGGGATGCACGATGGGAAGCTCGACGCCGGCCGCGATCAGTTTCGGTTTGATCGCCATGCACTGGCGGATGGCGTCGGCTTCCCACTTCTCGTACGCTTCGGACGGCAACAACTTCGGGAACCCTGGCTTGTGACCGCAGCAGCGACACGCGGGCTTGCGGTTGGGGATCGTGATGATCCGGCCGTGACCTTTCTTGGTGCGCGGAGCGGATCGAATCACGAACCCAGGCACTTCGACCAATTCAGTTAACCGTGCCCGATCCAGCGCGGGGCTTGCGCTTCTGATGCGTTCCGCCCATCGTGACAGCGGCCGCCAGCGGGATATCTTTGATCGCCGAAGGAGGCTGTAAAGTTGATCTTGACGTACTTAGCTTTGGCCTTTTCGTCGTATCGTAAGTCCACATAGCGGATGAGTGCTGCGCGGAATATGAGTTTCGGCATGTTACTCCTTGACTTCGATTTTTTGGGTAAGTTCGCTGCGCGCGGCCTGTCGGTGGATCACGCCGAGGATCTCCAGCACGCCGCGCTGCTGTGCTGGAGTCAGATCGGCGAACGTGTCGTACATGGCGTCGAGTGTGGATCGGCGCGGGATACCGGCGTCTTTGCGCTTGCGGCGGGCGATGCCGGATAGCGGTGGCGGGGTTGGATCGGCCATCAGAAACACCCCCTCACGTTATAGCGCCGCTCATCCTTGCCGGACTTCCGCGCGTTCTCTCGTCGAATACCAACGCACACCGCCATATCCTCTTTGCTTGCTCCTGTTGCCATGCAGGTTGTGCAGGCGTTGAATTCATAATTGCAAATGAATGATGGCTTGCCAGTCAATTCATCGATTCCGCAACAGGCGTCCGTGTGTACATGAGAGAGCGTCAGATAGGGGAAGGCGCTCTGGTAATGGTGAATTAGTGCCACTAGTTGACCACCTTGCCGTCGCTGAACGCCGCACGGCATTCGTGCTTGTTGCATCCGGCCGCCAACATCTCGCCGAGGCAATCTCCATCATCGATCGCTTGCGCAGCCATCGCGCGGACCACGAAGGCCTCTTCTTGCTCGGCCAAAATAACTGGGTGGTAATCACACCACGCGCGCATGGCGGCGTCGTCTATCATCGGCACGGGAGCCTCTTTCCGATCTCAACGACGAGATCCTTGGCCATTTGCATCACATCTAGTTTCTGGCGCAACTCCCACTCAGGGCAAGTGCACACAGTGTACCCGTGCGGATGCCCAGAGCGATCCCTTTCGCCGCGGTACTCCTTGCGCTCTAACGTACGGAGCATCCATATTTTCAGATCGGTCAATACGCGATCCAAATCCGACACCGGGTCAGGCTCCGTCCGTTCGACGATTTGCTCCACAGTCTCTATCGGCATAATAGCTCCTTAGCCTGCTGCAAGGCTTCCATGGCCTCGCTGATGTGGCGCAATCGCAGGGCGTTCCGAAACTCGCCCGCGGCGTCCGGCACCGTGGTGGCGGTCATGGCACGCCGCGCCCGCGCGGAGGCCTCCTCAGCCTCGTACAGCCAATCTCGCCAGTCCCGCTTGTCTTCGCGGTCGGGGCCCGCATTGCTCGTTTGGTCTGGGATCATGCTTTTACCTCCTCTGCGTATTTGGCCAGCTTCCGCACGGCGCCGAGGAAACTGTAGATGTCGTCGCCCGAGCCGTTGTCAGCCAAGTCCGTGAGCGCCTCGGCCAGCTCGGGCTTGCCCTTCATGGCCCGCGCCACCTCGCTTATCATCTGCCTGAGCTTCATAAGTTAACCTTGCTCCCTTCCGGCTCTCCTGTGCGGAAAATCTGTGAAATGTTCCGAAAGCGGAACAAGCTACTTTATCAACGCCCCCATGCCCTCACACACGGCCCGATCTTCCTTCGACGTACTCCCACAGTCCCAGCATTCCTTTGGCTGGGACTGGAACACACTCCGTGTGCTTAGTCAAAATCAATCCCCACGGGCCACAGAACCACGGGGAATCAGATTTTGTCGTGATGTCTTCCAGGAAGGCTGAACCGATGATTGCTCCACGCGGCAAATCGGCCAAAGCGGGCACGATGAAATCGGCACCGATTACGTGGCGTATCCAGTCTATAGCATCCTCATACTCTACCTTCGTGCAGCCAGCAGAGGCATGAACCCATATTCGCGTTCCAACCGCTCGCGACCAGGGCGAAGCATAGTCCCGATTCTCGACTGGTTTGCCGTGGAAGAGACAGTACGCCCACGGCTGCCTGACGGATATAGCCTTCACACCGCACCCCCGATCCCCGACTCCATGAATTCTGCGAACGCCGCGTGACTCGCCGCGGTGCGCTGTTCGGCGGTTGTTCTCTCGCGCCGCAACTCGCCGTAACGCTGGACTAACGCGACCTGACACGATTGCATGGTCGCGACGAAAGCCGGCACGTGGGTCGAGAGTGCTCTCTGCACTAACTCGTCGCGGTAGGTGCGCACGATTACCGCCGGGAACCCCGGATAGTACGAAACCATGTCCACGTACTCCCGGTCGCTGCACACCCAGAGTTGGCCCTGGTGCTGGATCCGGTATTCCACGAGCAGGGACTGCGGATCGAGCATGTAGCCCACGTGCGTTTCAAGCGCGGGACACTTAAACTCTACCAGCGCCACGTCGCCTACCAGCCGATCTGGCGAAGCGCCGGCCGTCCCGTCATCCAGCGTGACGAAACCGACGGCTTGAGTCTCTACATCCTTTTCCATCTCGTAATACCGCGCCGCTTCGGGTTCCAACTCTTTGCCGCGCTTTACCCACCCGCCGTCGAACGCTTCGAGCGGCGCGCCATACATCCACTCGGCCAGCAGCTTGTGCATGTAGGTCACGCTGGCAGTCTCGGCCAGTTGTAGTTTTTTTGGCGTGACGATGCGGTCAAACTCCGATGCTGTCGGAATTCCCAGGCGCGCGGCCAGCCAGTCATCCGAACCCTGCGCGAAACCAAAATGGTACTCAGGCACTCTTGTGCTCCTTTACTGATGGCAGTTGTATCTCCTCGATCTCAATTTCCCCCGCGTTGACCAGCAAGTCAACGACAGCGTCGTTGACGGAATATCCCCAGCCGCGCTCATCGCCATTCCTATAGGCCATGTGATAGTTGCTCTCTGGGTTCACGCACACCACGTAAATCATCTTCCCTCCTTCGCCAACTCTGCCGCCTTTACCTCATCGCGCGTCCTCTCGACAAGCCATCGGCAGTATGGATAGATAGCGCGTGCGAATTCGATCTGCTCGTCGCCTGGAGGCATCACATATTGAGCCCACCGTAAAAATTCGGCGTGCAGTGTCAGGAGGATTTCGCGTTTGAGTCGATCTATCACCTGCCACCTGCCTTGAGTTGCTTCGCCAGCTCCGCGTGGATCCGGTCGTAGTTGCGCCGCTGGATATTCTCTGGGCTCGTGGCCTCAGCCCACGCCCAGAACTTCGCTAGGCGCTTGGGTTCCATCGCCAGCGTGTCGAGCATGTCGCGGATGCCCCAGGCTTGCTGCTCACTGATCGGATCCGCGCTGTTTCCGTCGTCGTCCTCGTTTATTAACTGGATGTTGAATACCATCATCGTGAGGTACCGCTTGAGATACGACACAGATGACCCGAGCCCTTGAATCGGCGTTTTGTTGGGCTTCCCAGCAGGGCCTGCGGTGTCGAGGCCGCCGGCTAACGTGTAGGTCTTGGAATGCCCCTCTGAGTGGAGGGCTACACATTCCACAGTCACTCCGCCGGCATCTGTTCGCGGCGAAGTAAATGTGAGAGCGAACCCGTGCCGAGTGTAAATCGGTCGAATCGACTCGTCGATCGTCTCAAGACGTGCGTAACGGCTCTTGTTGGACTCGTTTGTGGCGTCACGCACGACCGGGCGCATCTCGGCTTGCGCGTCTCGCATGGCCTGATTGAAGGCCGTCTCGGCATTCCATAGCTGGACTTGCCGCTGTAGCCCCATGACGGCTTGCAACCGCTCAATCGGGATGCTCGGGTCTCGCGCGATCGCGGCGATCATCTCCATGGGGGTCGGCGCGTGTGGCGAGATCACGTCGCAACTTGCGACAGTGCTTGGGGCGCTGCGCACGAGGTCACTGGGCATTGGTTTGCCTCCCGCACATGCGTACGCCAGCAGGCTGCTCGTCATACGCCCGCATAGCGCCGTGCCCGTTGGAAGTGACGAAAGCACCATCTTTCCACGGGCAACTGTTGGCCTTCGCCAGTTTGGCTCCGCACTTCATGCAGAATTGCCCTGTAGCTGTCATTTTCCCTACGTGATGGCACTTATCCACGCAACACCTCGCAATCGCCCTGTCCGATCGCGTACGCGCTGTCCTCGCGCTCGGCATCGATCTGCGCGTCGGACTTCGGCAGCGGTGGCGCGCTCGCTAGGCAGTCGAGAATCTGCCGCCGGTGCGCGTCGGTGATGACCACGCGCACGCCCGCCAGATCGATGCGGTAGTAAGCCGGCATGCCGCTGTGTGCCTCGACGGCCTCGATAGTGATCGGAAATTGATCGGGACCGTACGAATGCACGGTGTGGATGGAAACGTCTAGTAGTGCCATGTGAATCTCCTATGATTTTATCGGGCGTTGCGTAGCCCGTCCCGAGTACCACCCCGGACGCTCCGCTGATCACGGAGGGCTGAGTTGCCGAGGCAATCAGCGGAGCCCAAGAACTGCTTTTCCTTCTTCGCGGGCGCGGCGCTCTGCGATCTTGCGGGCCATCCTCGCTAGGCACCCGGAAACTGTTGTCAACTCGTCCCGGTAATCGATCCAGTATTTGGCATCGTCGCGCTTGAGCATTGTGAGCGCTTGATCGATCATCTCCTGCTCAGTGGGGACTTGCCCTTTGTAGCCGCCAACGGCGAGCTCGATGCAGCCTTTGGCGGTGGCCCTGATGCGCTCAGCCCATGCGACTTGAGCAATGGACCCCTTGAGCGCCGGAAGGTCGGCGTTCGCCTCCATGGCCTTCGCGGTGGCCTCCAGGCGCTCGCGGTCGCGCTCTTTTTGATAGCAGTCCGGGCACATTTTGTTGCGTTCGGCCCATGCGATGCGCGATTGGCGATCTGATGTTTTTCCGTACAGTTGCTCGCTGCCAGTGTGCCCGCAAACGTAATTGATTGTGTACCAAGCCATCTCTTTTTTCTCCTGTCAGTTGGTGGCTGACAAACACAGTATGCAGGAGATCAATCGAGCGGTAGGAAAATTCCTGAAAATGTTCTGAAATCAGAACACGGCAACTCATAACTCCATGAAAACACGAAAGCCGCTCGCCCCTCCCCCGGAGTGACAAACGGCTTTGCGATTCAGGATTTTGACGATGGTACTACTTGCCGCGCAGTTTGGCAAGGGCGACGGAGTTTGCGTTGGCCACGCTCAGCGCGTGCGCCAGGCGCGCCCGGTCGCGATCTGACCACTTGGTGGTTGGGTCGCCGTACTTGGCCGCGTTGGCCGCGCCCTGCGCCGACGGCAGCCCGGCCAGGAACTTGGCCACGTCGGCCGCGACCACGCTCACGAGCTGCGCGATGGCTTGGTACTGTGCGGGGATGGCTGGGGCCGCGATGCCGGCGAACGCCGCGATAATCAGCGCCGACTTTTCGGCATCCGTCCCACCGCCCGCCAGGATCGTGGATGCCTGCCCGAGCGCGGAGTTGGCCGCCGTCAGGTAGGTTTCTGCCGAGGTGACGACATCGGCCGGGACGCTAGACACAGTGGCCAGGATCGGCAGACCCGCGCTGATGGCATCGAGCGCGATCTCCAGATTGGAAACGATCTGGCTGCTCGTGCAGGAGGAAAGGAGGATCAGGATTATCAGGACGGCTGCGATGTGGTGGGCGTGTCTGGCCAAGGTAGGATGTCCTCTGCTCGATTGATTTCGAGCGATTCCAGGGCCGCGATTGCGGCGTTGATGTGCGTTAGCCGGGCTCTGAGGTCAGTCAGAACCCGGCTGTAGGATGGATAGATCGAGTCCACTAGCCCTAACTCAGCGAGATGGAAGCGCCGGCCAGTGCGTCGGGATCGGCCACGAGGTCGATCGGCACAGTCACGGCCGTAAACGGGCCCTGCACGGTACCGTCGGGATTGGTGACGGTGGTTACGGCGGTCACCGTTACGCCGGTCGGCAGCGGAGTCGGCGCCGGGTTGAGCGGCGTCAGTGTGACGATGAGCCCTGTGCTATCGAGACTCGGCACGATGCCGGGGTCGCTGGAGGTTGCGTTGGTCGCGACAGTCGCGCCAACAGGAGGGCCAGTCTGCGCGCCGACCTTGTCGATAAAACTGATCGTGCCGGTCGCGGTGCCGTCGTCGTTGATCGTGAAATCGGTGATCGCGGCCTTGACCGCGAGTTTGTGTGCGTGTGCGCTCATGTTTGGTGCTCCTTCGGTGAGGGTTATGGAAATGCCCGATAGCGTGGAGTCGGGCGACTCATTGAGAATTGCCAAGATCTGATCGAGCTTCGCGTTTGCGGACTCGATCTGAGATTTCAGCACCGCGAATCCGTTGACGATTGCGGTGTAAATCAAGAGCAAGATGTTCATCTCGATGGTTATAGTACCACGCGGGAATGCGAAACGTGGGAAAATCTCACCCATGCAACGATGTCACGCTGGACACCTGATGGCCGGCGACAACCTCTACTACCGGACCAACGGGCAACGCGAGTGCAAACAGTGCCGCCGGGACCGAGCGCGCAACAAGGCGCGGGAAAACGGCATTCCCGCGCGCCGAGTGCTCTATTGTGACGTTGAGAGTTCCCCTCCTTCGGAGGGGTACCACGTGAGCCAAGCTGTACATAACCAAAGAGAGCGTTGAATTTTATGCCGCGCCGACGCAAATTGTTAACCGGAGGCCAAATGCGACTCTACGGACTTGCAATCACGATCTTCATTGCCTGGGCGACGTTCCACGCGCTCGGGATCAACCCGCTCGCGCTGGTGCGCTAGAGCCCGTATTTAGTTTTCAGATAATTGCTCACGGTCGAGATTTCCGCGGAGCTCAGCCCTCGGCTGTACATGAGCACCTCGGCTATATCGGCGTCGAGGATGCGGCTTCCGGCAGCCTGCGCACCGAGCAAATAATTTCCGTCCCATGTAAAAGGCGTGTTTGTAAATGCGCCGCTGGCGTCGGCCGACAGCGCCGCTTGCGTAGCATACGCGACCGGTCCAACTACCATCGAGAGCACGACAAACGCTCCCGTACTAAGCGTGGCACTCCCGGTTCCGTCGTATAGTCCGGCAGCCACATAGAGTGCGGTCTTACCGTTCGACTTGAGAAAGTAACCGCCCTGGTCAGCAGCCCAATCGAAGCCGAGCAGACCGCTGTACGCGTTGCTGAGAGCTGTCGGGCTGATGACCATAAACAGGGTCATTTCTCCAGGGATGTTGACTCGCCCGCGGAACCAGGCCGCACCGCCCAGGCGCACGACAGGCAACGAGTTGACGACGCCAGTCTGATATGTCGCTGGGCTCGTATACTGCGCCGCCACGCCTCGTGCGTTAGCCGGGTCAGCGAGGTTTGGCCACTCGTTGACAGTAGCGCCGCTAGACAATCCTGTGATCATATCTGCGGAGAGCCACACATCGAGGGCGGAGACGGTAAGAGGAGTGATTACGGCCGGCAAAACCGTGGTGGGACTGCCGCGGAAAAATGCGTCATTCGCCGACCCGTCAAAAACGAAGCTGTATCCGCAGTCTGTGCATATGTAAGCATCTCCAGCGTTTGACGGCACCCAACTTGACGCGCCAGCATAAGTGCCAAGAGTGGTGATGTTTCCGCTTCCCCCCCCGCCGCCCGGTGCCCACTTAGTGTCGCCATTGGCAGCGCTATTTTTGGTCAGCACTTGCCCAGTACCACCACCAGGTGGGACAAGTTGACCCGTGGTGCCAGCGCCAAGATCTCCGCTGGTTTGCCAGAGTGCCGGCGTCCCGTTCGCCCCCGCCCCGGACGAAGTAGCAAATTCCGTGGTAGCGCCAGTCTTGCTGCCTACAGTCACATCAGCGCCGCCATGGCCGATTACCGGCTCTCCGCTGGTCAGATTGCCCAGCGAGTTGGTGACTGTGCCAGTGGGGTTACCTTGTACGGTGATGGTCTGCGATGGAGGCGAAGTCGCGGGAGCGCGCTTGAACGCCACCGTCGCCCAAGCTGCCGGATCACTCGCCGATGCTGGCACGATGCTGCTGGCGAAACTCCCCGCGCTCGATTGGACCTCAAAAGAGAAAGCAGTCCCTCCTCCGTCTGCTGGAGGCGTCGAGTCGAGTAGAACCTCGGGGCTTGTGACGCCAGCGGTCCCCGTCAGTCCGCCGACAACAGTGACGATGATATCCGCGTCCTGAGTCGTGGTGATCGTCGGAGGCGTCGCCCCAATCGCGCCGCCAGTTGTGTCGACCGGACTCGTTGGCGCGACTCCTGAAAATTCCGCCAGTCCCATCGTGATGGTTGTACCGCCGATGGCGTTGGTAAAGGTGACCGTGTTTGGACCACCGCCGATTGCTATAGTCCACAGAATCGCGACCTCGATAGGCACTATGCCCGTAGCCGACTGAAACTTTGCCAGCGCCCACGTGTTGCCCATCGTGTCGGATAAGATCGGCGGATTTGCAAGGAAAGCCTGCTGCTGGAGCACACACACGAGCAGATCGCCTTGCGTAACATTTCCAGGAAAGGCCAGCATGTTGGACCCTGGACCGTATGTCATCACTGTGTTGTTGGCGTTTCCGGGAGTCGCCGCGCCAGTGATCGGCGTCACCGGCGTGACGATATTAAGAGTTCCCTGTCCGCGATTGATGAACTGAGTAAGCGCGGTGATCGCGTTGCCGATGTTCGCGCCGCCGAACGCGGTGTACTGCCAGACAATCACGTTATTTACCGTCGTCATCTGGATTGTCGCGATCAGAAATGTGCCGCTGGGAATCCCGGCGTCCGGCAAAGCGATGGTCTGGAGTTGGCCCGTCGCGAGTCCCGGCCTCAGCGTGTAGAACTGACAGGTGGTTGCGGGCTCTCCGTACTCTGCCGCGTAGCCTTGCGCCAGCGCGAGTAAATCGTCCGGCAGAATCGGAGACGTGAGCGACGTCGAGTAATCATACTCCGCGCTGGTCCCCTCGATCGCCTGCAGTTGCTGAAGAGAACCCGCCACGGGTGCCTGCGCCACGCCTGGAGTCGCAGTGAGGTACGAGACTACCAGCGTGTCTGTGTTCGTTAGGATCGGTCCTGCCGCGTCCTGCGTAATCGCGGTAGACCCCTGGGACCAATACCAATCTTTACCGCTATCGACGCCCAGGATTCCAACCGTCTGCGCGGTGGAATTGAGGGTGATGGTCGGGGCGGCGCCGACGTCGAGAGGCGTGTTGAACACCGTTGTCGTGCCATCGCCAATGAAGGTCGCGTTCAGCGCGTTGAGCAGCGTTTCCTGGCCAATGAAATAGACCTGATTGGCCAGTTGATTGTGCGAAACCACGATGCTCTGCTGGTACGGTGTGTCGCCGGCAAATAGGTCACTGCCGTCCGAAACGTTCCACGGCGCGCTCGTCGCCGCGCGAGTGGCGAGAATGAACGTGCGCCACGCGTCCGTAGTCCAGTAGTACGCGGTGTCGGCGGTAGTGATGAGACTGACCACCTGATCGAGCAGTTGGCCGATGTTCGCGCCTACCGCCGCCGCCAGCGTGATGGTCGGCAGACCGCTCGGCGTCGTCACGGCCACGCCATCATCGCTCAGATAGTCGAGCACGGTCGTGCGGAACACAACGTCGGCGTCGATCGCCGTGAACGTCTGCGGATTTGCCGGGGGTACCACGCGCCGCTTGGCGAGTCCCTGCCACGATGCACACGTTGCCGACCAGCAGTACGGAGTTCCGGGCACACCCGGATAGCTCGACGTCGTGAGCGTGTCTATATAACCGCCGAAAACATCGCCCGTCACGCTGCTGTACAGATACACCGGCTGCCCGTTTTTGAGCGCGCCGAACCGATCCACGTACGGATTGTCCGCGCCGAGTGGTCCGGCGAGATTGGAGTTGAGGACGCTGAATTGCAGCGTATCGGCTGTGCCCGGCGCGATCGACGAATTAAACTGAAACGCGGTCGGAACGTCGGCAACGTCCGATGCCATCGGGCACGGGCGGTAGAGAATCACCGTCGCAAAGCCGGTGTTGAAAATCGAGGTGTCTGGCGCGGCCGCCAGAGTAACTTCCGTCGGAGAAACGTACGCCGCGATCGTGGTGTGGAACAGCGCGCCCTGCACGAAGTATACCGGAGGCATGAGCGCGTCAACAGGACCACCGCCGACGATTGCAATCGGCATGCCTTCGTCAGACGGTTCGAACGTGATGCCCGGCAGTGGATTGTAGACAGTTCCGAAGCTCACCATGTCGAGGGTTGTACTGCTCGCCGTGGCGCGGCCAGTCGCGCAGACTCCCAGATAAAGGGTCAAGGTATCGGCATTTACTGACGGCGTGTAACTCATTGAGTAAGACGGGCCCCATTCGTGAATAACTGCCGGACAAGCGCGGCTGTAACTGCGGTGGTAATCTGCGATTGCACCTGCGCAGTGTTGAGTCCGACCGAACCGCGCGCATCGATGGTCACATTGACCGTCGTGGTTCCACTGGTGCCACCCGTGGACGATGTAGGTCCGCCAACTGGGTTGTAGTTCGGAAGATTCACCGCCGGTTGGTACGGCAAGTTGGCCGACGTGGCAGCAGTGCCGTTCGGCGTAAGTCCGACCTCAGACAGCAACGATAGCAGTTCATTTTCTTGCGCTTGCGTCAGACCTCCTCCACCGCCCTTGATAAATGCATCCTCCAGACTCTTGATCTGTGCCGAGATTGCCGCATCGCTCGCGGGGAGCGTGGCCAGGGCCGCCTCGACAGCTTGAGCGGCGGATATAGATAAGGCGGTGCCTACCGAAGGGTCGGAAGGAAATAGGTTGGTGATGGCGCCGCCAGCGGCCGCCGTGCCACCTCCGCCAGTAGAATTTAGTGACGTGCCTTCTAGGCCAGTCCCAGAACTGGCGCTACCGGAAGTCCCACCTCCACCACTAGCGATAACTGCGCCAGCAGCCGCAGTTCCGCCCCCCCCTATAGAATTCAGCGACGTGCCTTGGAGAAGCGGTCCCAAGGTCGCGGCGACACTCAGAAGCGATCCAGCAGCAGAAGATAATTGGCCAGCCGCGCTCATGGTATCGCCCGCAGCATCGCTCGTTGCGTTGGCCGCATCCGTAGTCGCACCAGCGGCCGTCGTCAGTGAACTGCTGCTGTCGCTAGGTGCCGATACCGTACCCCCGCCAGATGATGCAACGCCGCTTGCGTCCACCGCCCAAATCTCGCCGGACGCCTGGTGCGCGGTGACTGCTGGGTAAGATCCGCCATCGATGGCGCTCGTACCCGAGCCGCTGGAGCTCGATGCGACCGGCGTTGACGAACCTGCCGTACCGGTCGTGCTGCCACCGCTACCATTGTTCCACGTCCCGTTGGCCGACAATCCAGCTTGGCTGAGCAGCGTTTGGAGTTGCCCCGCTTGCGAGACAGTAAGTCCGCCGCCGTTCAGGATGATGTTTTCGAGCTGGTCTATCTGTTGAGCGAGCGCGCTTGTCGGTCCCCCACCAGATAAGGAATTGAGAGCGTTGACGACTGCCTGCGCGGCCGCTGTCGGGTCTGTGATCGCAGAGACTGCACTGGCGCTCGTCGAGCTGCTCCCGGAGTACGTGGAGTTGAGCGGCTGTGGAGTTGTACTCGTCGCGCCGCCGGCTGCCGCTGATCCACTTGTCAGCGCCGACAGTGCCGACTGTGCTGTAGTCACGGCCTGCTGCGCGGTCTGGATATCCTGAGCTGTCGGCGCACCCGAGAATGTCTGGCCGAAGTACTGCGTATCGACGTCCAGGACGGCTTGCGCCTGCGCCAGCGCGTCCTGTGCCAACGCCGTGGGACTGGTGCCTTTTGCAGGCATCAGCGCTTGCGCCGCAGCCAGCGCTTGCTTGTACGTGGTCCCTGGCAGCGGGATATAGCTGTAGTCAAAAGACTCGGTGCCGAAATCGCCAACGCCAGTCAGCAGAGGATTCTGCCCGATTGTGTATCCAGCTGGGGCGCCGACGCTTCCTCCGCTGGTCGCCGTGCTGCCGAAAGCAGCCTGCATGTCGGCCTGGACGCCCTGCACGGCTTGGGCTACATCGTTGAGCTGAGAGGTCGCGTTCTGTGCGGCGGTTCCTATCGCGTTGAGTCCGCCAACGACAGACGGCGCGCTGGCCGCGAGATTCTGATTCGCAGCCGTGGCCGCGTTCGTCGCTGTGGTCGTGGCGCCGGTGAGTTGGGCCAAGTGCGCCTGCGCTGTGGCTAGCGCGTTCTGGGCTTGAGTCACCTGTGGCGAAAGCGTAATGTTCGTTTGGACAGCTTGGTTCAGAGTGTCGAGCTTGGCCTGCGCCGCCGCCACCGCGATGGTCGCTAGAGAGTAGGCGTCCGTCGCACCCTGGAGTCCGGTCGCCTGTTCCGCAGTCGCGACATTCAGGTTTATCAGATCCGTCAGTTGCTGACTGAGCGCCTTCTCGTACTGCGCGCCAACATTCTGCCCGGCCGCCATCTGCGCTTGGAACTTGGCTACCTTGTCCGTCGCCTCGGCATAGGCCGATTGCAGCCCGGCCAGCGGGCCCGTGCTGAGGGCGACCGTCTGGACGCCGAAGTTCGGCAGGTCCGAGCCGAACCGATTGACCGCCGCATCCAGGCCCAGGAGAGCCGACAGAGCCGGCCCCAGCGCATCCTGGAAAGTCTCCAGTCCTTTGACCGCTGTCGTCTCACCTGCCGCCATGTCCGGCAGCGTGGAGATGTAATTCTGCACCGTGGTGGTGTACGCGTCGCTCGCCTTTTGGCTAGCGGCGTAAGCCTTCTGCACGTTCTGCTCAGCCGTTACGACAGCCGCTACCGCGGTCGCCGATCCGTCGTTGGCCGTCTGCGCATCGTGCAACTGTGACACGTAGGCGTCGAGCGCGGCATCACTGGCGATGTACGCCCGCTGTGCGAGATCCAGACTGGCGTTCGCCACGGCCTGCTCGTTCGCCTGTTCCTGGAGCGAGCTTACGACCGCTGTCCCGGAGTTGGCCAGCTTATTCGCCATGTCCGAGATTGCTTGCATGGATCCTGGGATCGGAGCGAGCCCGATTCCAGCGGCGGCCGCGGCGGTCTGCATGTTGCTGAGAGCTTTGGCTACCTCGTTGGCATTGGCAGCAGATCCGTTATAGATCGCCGTCCCGGTAGCCAGTGAGTTGCTCAGGACATCATACGCAGCCCTGGCCGTCTGATAGGCCGCCGTGGCCTTGTCTTGCGCAACAACAATATTTCCAATGGCCAACTGCACCGGCGTGAGTGCGTTGCCGCCGTCTTGTGCCGCCAGAGCCGCCGCTTGGAAGGATGCGGCCATTGCGTCAGTGGCGACTTTGCTAGTGGTGGCCGCCGTCTGAAGCTTGTTGATTTCAGCCGTCATGCCCGCTGTCATGGCGGTGGCACCGGGCACGATTCCGGTGAGCAAGTCCACAGCGTCTACGATTTCGTTGATGCCCTTCGCAACGAGCGAGTAAGTGTTGTAGTTCTCGAACGCCGTCAGCACGGTGTCCCATGCGCCCTTGAGATCGGTGGCGACCGTCCC
>Ga0210386_10000801_pt1 | contig 28984 bp, 23 predicted proteins | sample IncBWH32OmetaG_FD_160091 | JGI IMG/M metagenome (GOLD analysis project Ga0210386, IMG submission 160091) | Forest soil microbial communities from Barre Woods Harvard Forest LTER site, Petersham, Massachusetts, United States - Inc-BW-H-32-O ...
ATCCTGTGGTCCGCTATCTTTTCCTTTCTCGCCGCTCTGTCATTTTTGCCAGTAGTAACCAAGCCTCTTCAAGCAGAAACTTAACGCACGCACTATTTGCCTAACTGAAATTGAATAAGTGGTGCACAGCATGGCGGTGTCATAAGCATGTCGTTTGAGTATCAACAAAAGGAGAGGCTATGAATTTGCACTGCAAGAAGTTCTGCCTGTGGGTCGCGGTGGCGCTCACCCCGCTATTTTGCACGTCTGTCTTCGCTCAGGGGCCGACAGACGTGACCGTCGCCGGCTCAGCCGCGAGCGCATCCACTGCTGCACCCGCGGTTCCGGACGCACCCGTGCCGACGACGCCAGATCAGGCGTCTGGTCCGGTGTCACAGTACCCGACCGGAAGCACCGGCGGTGATTGGCGCGTCGGGATCACGATTTACGGTTGGTTTCCTGGATTGCACGGAACCGTTGGAGCACTAGGCCATAATGCCAGTGTCCATGTCCCTTTCTCCGATCTGTTTAATACGCTGAAAGGGATCATACCGATCGCAGTCGAGGCCGATAAAGGCCGCTTTCTGATGCCGGAGGATTTCTTATGGATGAAACTCGGTATCAACAACGGGATCCCCATTAACGACTTTGGCCAGACGTCGATCAATACTCATCTTACGCAGTCGATCTTGACGGGGAAGGTGGGATACAGGCTCTATGACGGCGAGCACTTGAAGTTTGACGCGCTTGGCGGAATTCGCTATTGGTATGTGGGCCTGAACAACACTTTGGAACCCTCCGGCCTCGGCAATTCGCGATCGGTCAACTGGATCGATGGTGTGGGCGGCGCCAGATTCATACTGCCCTTCGGCGAAAAGGCGGCCATGACGGTGGCCGGTGACGCCGGTGCAGGCCAGGCCAACCTCGATTATCAGGCCGTAGGCCTACTGAACTACAACTTCACTCCCAAGTTCGGACTGGCGGTGGGCTGGCGCTATCTGTATGAGAACTACAGACCAAGCAATAACCAGTTCGTCTATAACCCTGCGATAAGCGGCGCGGTTGCCGGTTTCGGTTATAACTTTGGCGGCAAGCCACCTGCTCCCATGACGGCCTCGTGCTCGGCTTCGCCTGCGCAAGTCTTCGCTGGTGATCCGGTCACGGTGACCGCGAGCCCCGAAAATTTGAATCCAAAGTTGAACGCGTTGTACACGTGGAGCGGCGACGGCGTTACCGGCAATGGAACGACGGCGAGCATCAACACGAGTGCGTTGAATCCTGGAACCTACACTGTAAAGGGCACCCTGAAGGAAGGGAAGCCAGGTAAAGAAGGGCTGAAGCCCTGGGAGGTGGCCGACTGCTCGGCCGCTTACACCATCAAGGAGTTTGAGCCACCAACGCTGAGTTGCTCAGCTAATCCAACTGATCTCAAGCCCGGTGATTCGTCGACCGTGACAGCGCAAGGGGGCAGCCCGCAGAACCGTCCGCTCCTTTACACCTACCAGACTTCCGGTGGCACAATCAGCGGCAATGGGACCACGGCAACCTACTCCTCTACGGGCGCCTCCGCCGGACCGGCGCAGATCACTTGCAGCGTATCGGATGACAAGGGCCATACCGTGACGGCCAGTACGAGCGTCAATATTCAAGCGCCGCCACCGCCACCGCCACCACCGCCGCCTAGCCTCGCGCTGCACAGCGTTTTCTTCCCGACCGCTCTGCCGAATGAGCAGCGTCCCGATCGCGGCTTGGCAGAAAGCCAGGAGCAGATTCTCACTACCCTGGCAACGGACTTCAAGACTTACCTGCAGGTTAAGCCGGATGCGCGCCTGACTCTCACCGGCCACGCGGATCCACGCGGAAGTGCCAAATACAACATGGCGCTCTCTGAACGCCGCGTCGGTACCGTCAAAAACTTCCTGGTCCAACAGGGTGTTCCAGAATCTGCGATCGACACAACCGCTCTTGGCGATACGCATCCACTCTCGAAGGATGAAGTAAAGGATCTGATCCAAACGAATCCTGAGCTGACTGATGAAGAGAAAACGAAGATGCTGCACCAGAGCAACCTCATTTACCTGGCACAAAACCGTCGCGTCGACATCACCCTGAACAACGGTCAACAGTCGGTGCAGCTCTATCCATTCAACGCGAAGGATTCAGAAACCCTTCTCAACGAGCGCCCGCAGGCACACGCGAAGAAGCAGCCGGCAGCGCCGAAGCAGTAGTAGCTCTTCAACCTCCGGAACAGGCCTGCAAAGGCCTGTTCCGGTAACCGATGAGATAGGAAGCGGTTGGTTGGATAACCGGTCAACGCAACCATCTGCACGCAGAACTTCTACCCCAAGCCCCTCCCCGTTATCCTTGCCCCACGGTTTCCGGTTGCAGTTGCTAAGCCGCTGCAATAGGCCACGGTCAGATGGTCACAAGATGCGATAAAGGAGTCGAAGGACGCAGTTGAATCTCCTCCTTGCGTTCCCGCTTTCTCCGTCACCGGCGGAGACCGACGTGCGATGCCGCGCCGAGCCAGCTGCTTGAATGATTGTCCAAGACAAACCACCTAGACAATTGAACGAGGTGCATCCAATTCGCAGGAGTCTCGGAGAGCTTGCAGCGATTCTGGATCGCAAAATGCGGCGGTGCCGCCGCTCATGGATGTTGACATCGCTCCGGCAAGATTTCCAAGGGCGAGCGCGCGTTCCATACTAAAACCCCGAATCCAAGCGTGCAGGAAACCTGCGTTAAAGCTGTCGCCTGCGCCAACGGCATCGACTATCGTTACGGGCTGCGCGGGCGCATGCCACTCGTTGTGCCGTGTGAAGGCAGAAGCGCCTTTGGCTCCGCGCTTGATGATCAGCAGTGGCACCCTTTCTCGCAGAGTCGCAATGGCCTGGTCAGGGGTTGACGCGTCGGCGATAAGGCACGCCTCGCGCTCATTGGGCATGAGCAGGTCAACAAATTGCAGAGAATCGATAATGCTGCGATCCCAGGTATGTCCGGGGTCGTCATTCGGATCGAGCGAGATAGAAAGGCCAGCGGCCTTGAGTTCTGAAAAAAGATCGGGGATGCGCGGGGTCAACGCACGCTGCAGGTAATACGAGGACATATGAAAATGGCGCGAATCGGAAAGATATCCCAGATCAAGGTCATCAAAGGTGAGCTGACACGTTGCGCCTGCGTAGGTGAACATGTGGCGCAATTCGCTGTGCTGCAAATGTACTGTAACGCCTGTTCTGGCAGACGGGAGTGACACGCAGCAGGACAGGTCGACTCCAGTCCGCCGAAGCCCTGCCTGGCATAGCTGGCCGAATTCGTCGCCAGAAGCCGGCGTGACGAATCCGACCCTGCTTCCGAGTGCAGCCAGATTGTGCGCCGTGATTGCGCCGGATCCACCCACGCGGATAGCCATTTCATTGGCCAGTAGTTCTTCCTCGCAGTGCAATTCCTGGGGAAGACCGTACATCAGCAGATCGAGATTTGTATCGCCAACGAGGGTGACGTCGAAGCGGCGTGATTCACGGTCTTGGTGAATTGAGTCGGGCGCGATCATGCGGCTTCTCCAGGAAGAACCGTGTAGCGGCGGCGCGCAATCCAGAGGAGAATGCCGGCGATTGCCCAGCAGGTGCCGACGACTTTAGCCTTCGGACTGAGATTCCACCACAAGATTGCGCAAGTGATCATACCGGCCAGCGACACCAGCATTGGGATGGTTTGCGACCAGCGGCCGTGGCGCCATCCGCGCAGAAGGGATGAAAGGTTCACACCGATGAAGGCCAGGAGCGCCCCGTAGTTCAGGAGTTCAGCGCCGAGGTCGAAGTTTAAGATCAGGGCTCCGGCGAGGCAGACTGCTCCGATAAGCAGAACATTGTTCCTCGGAATCCGATTCTTCAGGCTTACCGCGCCAAAGAACCGACGTGGAATTGCGCCGTCCTGCCCCATGGCGTAGAGCAGACGCGCCGCGCCGAGCTGCGAAGCCATTCCGGAGCCCATGTTCGCGAGCAGAAGGGAAGCGTTGACGATAGCGAGCAGAATCGGCCCGCCCATGCGGCCTGATACGTGAACGTACGCAGTGGTCACATCCGGGAAAGCCGCACCCCGCGGCCACACGAGCTGCGCAAAATAGACTTCGATGCTGGCGAGAATGCCGGTGATGAGACAGGTGAGGACGATGGCGCGAGGTACATTGCGCGCCGGGTCCTTCGCTTCGTCGGTCAGCGTGGAAATGCCATCGAAACCTATGTAAGTGAGCACGGCGATGGATGTGCCATGCAGCAGTGCGCTCGAATTAAAGCTGGCGCGGTTGTAGAGAGGATCAAGAAAAATGCCGACGGTAGGGTGCGCCATGTGAAGAATCCACCGCACGGAAGCGATCAGCACCAGGACGATAACTACGCCGAGCGCCGCAGCCATACCGGCATTGATGCGCGCGGAAGTCTCGACACCATTGCAGTTCAGAATCGTGAACAACAGGGCGAAGAAGATCGCCCAGGCGATATATGGGATTTCCGGCGCGAAATTCATGGCTGCGCGGCTGCACCAGATGACGCAGATCAGCGGGTTGATGACGTAGTCCAGTACGAGGCACCAGCCGGTGATGTATCCGAGGCTGGGGTGAATCTCCTTGCCGACATAAAGAAAGGCTGAACCGCCATGCGGGTAGACGCGCGCCATGCGGCCGTAGCTGACAGAGGTGAACAGCATAGCCACCATGGCCAGCAGGATTACTGCGACTACGTGTCCGCGGGATTCTGTATAGAGCACGCCGAAGACCGGCATCGGCGCCGTGGGCTGGATGAGAATGATGCCGTAGAGGATCAGGTCGCGGAAGCGCAGTGTGCGTTTCAGTCCGATCGTTTCGGATTGCGACTGTGAGGTGGTGGTCATTCAAATCCCTAACGTGCGGCCGCAGCGGTTGTGGGCGTGAGGGAGATCGGCGCGACATTCCAGCCGTCGACTAACACGGTGGGCGTGGTGCTTTGGCCCTCGGGCAGTTGCGCTGTAAGTGTGGTGGATTCTCCCGGCTTTAGTTCAATCCAATTGTCCGACCAGAATACGGGTGCAATCAGTCCGCCGGAGGGCGTTCGCACCGCGGCGCGAAGCTGAAATGCCAAGGCATTGGAGCGATTCGCAAGATGCATCTGAATTTCGCGTCCGTGTGTCGTGCTTTGGATTTCGGCGTGTGCATCGACTTGTGCCGCGGGTAAGTGAGCGAGCGCTGACAGGTCTTCGTGCCGCGTGGCGGGAGTGTGGGTGTAGTCGGTGTTCTCCCAATCGAAGGTGGTGAGCGTTCCCGGTACCCAGTAGAAGTTGTGGCTCACGACACGGCCGCTGGAGTCAGCGAGCGACAGGTCGATGAAGAAGATTCTCTCTGCGCCTGTAAGGAGGCTTGCGGGAATGGTGAATACGCGCTGTGCACTGTCGGCATTTGAATCTACGGTTGACTGAGCGGTGTAGAGTTCGTTCAAGGCCAGGCCGTAAACGTCGACGCTGGCGTGAAGATTCGCCGCGTCTGTGTAGGTGCTGTTCACCACGTTAATGGAGTGATCGTCGTAGGCGTACTGAATGTGCACGGGCTCGCAGGCCTTCTTCGCGCCAAAATACCCGCCGCCCGTGTCGAGGTAATAGTCGTAGAGATGCCAGATCATCGACGGCCACGCGTTATTCAGCATCCACTGAATGACTCCGGTCGAGGTGTACTTGTTTCTACTGTAGGCCTCAAACATGGCGCGTTCCGAGTCGTATTCCATGGTCTGGGCAATGCGCTCATAGCCAGCCGCCGATTGAGGCTTGGCGTAGACGGCTTCCATGGTGGAATCGAAGACTTTGAGGTTCACGAATTCGCCGCCTCCATAATGAAGACTCCAATCCGCTGATGGAGGCCAAGCTTCCGGGTCGGGCAGAAATAACTTGCGGCTAGCGAGAGAAGGAATGGCAGGGCCGGGACTTGTTTCGGTGTTGTAGCCGATGGCGCCGCCAAACTTGAGTGCGGTGTACCAGTAGCTCGGTGCAACGTAGTCGTACGGGCCCGTCATCTTTACGCCGCTTTCGCCGGTAACGGTTGTCGGCGTTTGGGAGGCTGAAGAAAGGATCGGGTTCGGCCAGTGCGTTTCAGATTCAACCTGCAGGTATGCCTTCTCCACATCGGCGGGCGGCGGATTGTCACTGCCGTTTAGCCACACCAGCAGGCTGGCATGTTGGCGCAAGCGGAGCATCTGCGAGCGCAGGGAAGCCGTGGCAATCGTCAGATCCTGCGGCGTCCAATCTTTCCAATGTTCCCAGTGGTCACAGCAGCACCATCCGAGCATGACAAGTATGCCGCGTTCGTCGGCAAGATGGAAAAACTCATCGGTCTCAAGCTTGCCCTCGAGGCGGATGGTATTCAGATTCATGTCCTGGACAAGATCGAATTGATTACGGAGGCGATTGTCGTCGCTGCGCAACAACATGTCCTGCGACCAGCCGGCGCCGCGAATGAGAATCGGTTTTCCGTTCACGCGAAAGAGGCGGCTGCCGTTGGATGTGAGTTCGGATGTGATTTCACGAATGCCGAAGTTCGCGCTTTGTTCGTCGCTGGTACGGCCCTCGGTGCTGAAACTTACGGTCAAGTGTTCGAGGCGCGGTTCGCCCATCTGGCGGGGCCACCAGGGCTTTGGATTCGGCAGGCGAAGAACTGGGAATTGCTCCGGGCTGAAGACTACGGTTTGATCTTCATGCGCCGCCAATTGGACTGGTTTCTCGAAGTGCACGCCGGCGGCTGTTCCTGTGACGACGCCCTTCACCGGGCTCCCGGTAACGTTGTGGAGTTCGGCATATACGGTGAGATCGGCTCTGTTCAAGGACCCGTCGGGGAAGTGGGTGACGACCAGAGGCGATCGTACCGTAACGGGGCCGGTCTCCACTATATCTACCTCTCCCCACAGGCCCATGTCCTTGTCGGGGGGACACGGATTCCAGTCAACCCAGTTGATGCCAAGATCCTTTTCTGTCGGCGCACTGGTCTTGACTGCAATCACATTTGCTTTACCAGAGGAGACCGCGTCTGTGATATCGAAATCATAGGTACGGTAGGCTCCCGCGACCGTGGATGAATCGGCAATCTTGTGTCCGTTGACCCAGACCTCACCGCGATAATTGATGCCCCCAAAATGCAACCAGAGGCGATTGCCTTTTGCGGAGAGAACTGGCGCGTTGACCTCTTTGCGGTACCACCAACCGCAGGCGTAGGGGCTGTCGGCGGGCATGGGGAGATTGGAGAAGTTCTGCCCGACGGGATAGCTGGTCCCGGGAATTTTTCGGAGATTGTCGCCGAAATACGGATCGGGGAAGATGCCTGCTTTGACTTGTGCCGCAAGTACAGTGCTGGGCACTGAGGTTTCCAGCCAGCCGGCGGCCGCGTATTGCACGGTCGCAATGGTCTCGCCGGGGTCGGTCGCTTTGCACGCCGATTGCAGTCGCCAGTTATCGCGGAGAGGAGTGGTTTTCTCCGCGGTGAGCAAGCATGGCATGAGGAGCAAGGCGACAGGGTAAACAAATGCTTTCGAATTCATGGGCACCTGGCATTTCTGTTCGCGAGCAGAATATTTGTTCGATGTTAATTGTCGTTTATCCTAATTCAATCGTTTGAACAAAGGAATATCTCCCGTTGGCGCTAGATTGTCAAGCGCGATCTTGCGGGGCTGATTCGGCGTGAAGCCGGAGTTCTTCGCGCAGTGGACATGCGCACGACGAGTTCTGGTGGAGCTTTGTACAGCTTCACTGGCTTATCCGCGTTTTGATCGCGGGAGTTGATTGCCTGCAAGGTCCACTCCGATGCAAGCAGCCCCATCTCTTTCAATGGTTGGCGGATGGTTGTAATTCCGGGGGTGGCCACCGCGGCTGGTAGAACGTCATCGAAACCGACCACAGAACAGTCGTGGGGAACGTTTAATCCGGCTTCAGTCAAGCCGCGCACGACTCCGAGGGCTGTAAGGTCGTCAAATGCGAGTACCGCCGTGAACGGACGTCCCGATGCCAGCATCTCCTTCGAGAAACGCAATCCTCCTTCAAAACCCGATGTTGAATCGGTCAAGTTGGGCAGCTGATATACCAGCTTGTGATCGATCTGGATTCCTGCTTCTGCCGCCACGCGTTGCACTCCGGCCCAACGCGGTTCGGTATCGAAAAGCTCTTCTGGGCCGCGGACGATGGCGATGCGGCGATGTCCAAGGTCGATCAGGTGACGAAGGGCAAGCGCTCCGCCGGCTTCGTTATCCACGAGCAGGGAACTGACGTTTTTGTCGGTGAGATCGCGGCCAACGATGACAATGGGGACCCGGTTCTTCTCGATGTCTTTGAGCAGATCTGTTTCCTGGAAGATCCAACTGGCGATGACGATGACGCCCTCCGCCCGGCGCTCGAGGATCATCTTCAGATAGCTGTCGAAAAGTTTGCGCTGCGTCTGGGCATCGACAAGCAGCGGCAGGTAATCGGCCGACTGCAGGCCTGCGTGAATTCCATGGACGATCGGGACACAGAATGGATCGGAGAGGTCATAGGCAAGGACGGCGATCGTCTGGCTACGACGGCGGCGGAGGGAACGGGCATACGCGTCGGGATGATAACCGAGTTGAACCGACATCTTGCGGATCCGATCACGCGTGGATGCGGCCACGTTTTGCGAAAGGGGAGCCTCGCTCAGCACGATGGACACGGTTGAGACGGAGTATCCACAGGCCCGTGCAATGTCCAGGAGCGTCACGTGGCCGGACTTGCGTTGCACCATCTTGCCTCCCCGCGCGTGATTTACGTTGGGCAATCCAGCGGCACTTTGCCACAGAGACTGGTCAATTCGAATTTCATCAATTCAAGCCAGAGTGCAAGGTTAAATTGTCCGAGCACTTTCTGCTTGACATGCAGAAGAAACGATTCTACATTCTGCTGTCAAGAGATTTCAAACGTTTGAATAAGGCGTTTGACCCCGAGGTAGCCATGGATGTCCAGTGTGCGGGGGCCGCGTATACGCGGGCCATTTTTCTCATTTGCGTGCTGATAGGGTTTGTTTCGGCAGCCTTCGGCCAAGCGGGTAGAGGATCCATCAGCGGACTCGTTACCGACCCCACGGGGGCGATTGTTCCGGGAGCCAACGTTGTGGCGCAAAGCCTTGCGACTGGTCTCAAGCTTTCCACTGTGTCCACCGCGGCGGGTCTGTATTCATTCGTCTCGCTCTCTCCCGGCAACTACGAGGTCACGGCCAGCGCCAAGGGGTTCGAAACGCTCATCGATAAAAACATCGCGGTCACTGTCGACCAGGTCTCAACGATAAACATCACGCTGAAGATCGGCAGCGTTAGCGAGGTTGTGACCGTGAATGGCGCTACGGCGCTGGTGGAAGCGAGTAACTCAACGGTTGGTCAACTGCTCACCGCTGACACTATCGACCGTGTTCCCTTGCTGACGCGCAACGTTTTTGATCTTATTCAGCTGAGCACAGGCGTGACGCCAGCGAACGGCGCGCCGAATTCTTCAAGCTCGTATGCGATTGAGAACATCTCGAGCGGCCGGCCCGGCGTCGATGTCTCGTCCTACACAATCAACGGCGCGATCGTCGGATCCGTTTATTACATGGTGGACGGCAGCCCGCTGGGAATTGCGGAGAATAACGTTGCAGCGATCATCCCCGCGCTCGACATTCCCGAGGATGGCGTTGAGGAGACGCGCGTCGAGACGCAGAACACACCGGCGTCTTACCAGAGCGGCGGAGCGGGCGTGATCAGCCTTGTGACGAAGTCTGGGACGAACCAGTTCCATGGCGATTTATTTGGCGTCTTCCGGCCAGATGTGTTGGCGGCGAACGAGTATTTCAACAAGCAGGGCCAGGTCTCGAGTGGAAGCTCCAACACGCCTCCGTCTTTCCACCGCTACCAGGAAGGCGGGTCATTTGGCGGCCCGATTCTCCACGACAAGCTATTCATCTTTGGCGATTACGAGGCGACACAGCAGCAACAATTTGACGGATCAAACTTCTTCGTTGTGCCCACGACGGCGGAGCGCACGGGCGACTTTTCAGCGGATGGTTTCACGATTTACGACCCGACTCAACCGGATAATCCGGATGGGACTCGACAGGCATTCGCGAATAACACGATCATCAATCCCAATCCAACCGCGCTGCAGTTTCTGTCCCACTATCCCAAGTGCAATTACCCCAACCCGACGACATGCGACGCAAGCTCTGACGATGTCTCATATAACTACTTTGCACCTGGCCTCGATCCGACCACTGCACAGCGATTCGATATCCGCGTGGACTGGATGCAAAGCCAAAAGCAGCGAATCTTTGGACGCTTCTCCTTCGATCGTCTGTTTACGTCGACCTACAATGCATTTCACAACATGTGGGATCTTAACTACGCGCAGAACGTGACGAACGGACGCAATGTTTTGCTCGCCGACGATCTGACGCTCAGCCCGACGATGTTTCTGCAGTTGCGTTATTCATTCACGCGCCACTATGAGAACCAGGGCGGCGATCCCGCGCAGAATGGATTCGATATCACAACGCTGGGCTTCCCATCTTCACTGGCCGCCGAAGAGGTATACAAGCTTCTGCCGTTTGTGATCTTCACCGACAACGGCAGCGGCATTGGCGGGACGGCGAATTACAACACCTTCCAATATGCCAGCGAGAATAACGACGCCAGCGTGTCGGTGACGAAGGTTCTCAACAAGCACCAATTATCGTTTGGCTTCGAGTATATGAAGCGGTTCCTGAATGTAGGCCAGCCGCCGGCGCCATCGGGTTCGTATGCATTTGACATCACGGCTACCGATCAAGAGACCAATCCCGCCAGCGGCATTCCAGTCGGTGGCAGCGACTTCGCCTCGTTCCTGACCGGAACAGGTACGGCCCCGGGCACGGAATCAAATAATTATCCGAACTTCACCAAGGACCTGTTCGCCGCCGAAGCGAGTCCTTATTATGCTGCGTTCGTCGAAGACACCTTCCGCCCAACTACGAAATTGACGGTCACCGCGGGCTTGCGCTGGGACATCTTTGGTGGGAAGACGGAGCGCCATAATCGCCTGGAGTATTTCAATCCGACAGCGACCAACACGGTTGACGGCGTTGACTACGCCGGAGCGGAAATTTATGTCACCAGCGGCAACCGTTCTCCGTTTAGTACCAATTTGAAGGATTTCGGTCCGCGCCTCGGGATCGCGTGGCAACCGATCAAAGCGATGGTCGTGCGCGCCGGCGGCGGCTTCTATTATGGGCCGAGTCCGCACACGGTCGGCAGTACAAGTTTGAATAGCGATGGATTTTCATCGTCGACAACCTGGAATGCGACCTGCTTGAATGCCGATGGCAACACTGTGTTGAATGGCTCCTCGGCCTGTAATGGAGCGACTGCTGGAAGTCCGGCACCGAGTTTCACCGGGGACTATTCGCTGAGCAATCCGTTCCCGGGCGGCGTTGTTCCATTGATCCAGAATCCTACCGGTCTCGCGAACAACCTCGGGATCTCGCTCAATACGATGCTTCATTCCCAGCGTACGCCGACCACGTACAACTTTAACTTCGGGTTGGAATATGAGTTGCCGCACCAAGTGGTGCTGAGCGCCGGGTACGTTGGCAGCCGCGGATTGTTCCTGCCGCTGGCAACCCTTGATCTGAATCAGCTTGATCTCGCCACCATTCAGAAGTACAACTATTCGCTCTGCGTTGATACCTCCAATCCTAATTGTTCCATGGTGACAAACACGTGGGCGCCCATTCAGCCAGCCACGAACGGGAACTATGGCTCTGCGACCGTGCCCCTCTGGGTCTCCTTGCAGCAGTATCCGCAGTTTGGAAACGGCAGCTACGGTTCAGGCAACGGAGTGCTCGTACACGGTTATCCCGGAGGAGACTCGGACTACAGTTCGTTACAGACGAAGGTGCAAAAGCGGCTCACGAGTCACTTCACTACGCTCGCATCCTTCACGTGGGCCAAGCTTATGACCGACGACGGCAATCCACCGCTCGGGTTCGTTGGAACGCACCTAGGCGCGCCACAGGATGCGCGCGATCTCTATCTTGAGCACTCCATCAGCCCGCAGGATGTGAAATATCAATTTACCGGGGCGGTATCGTATGACCTCCCGGTTGGCAACGGACGTGCGATGGATCTGAACGGAGTTGGCAATGCGGTTCTCGGCGGCTGGACCGGTAATCTGATTGCCTATTTCAGTACGGGTGTTCCCATTGCGTCTCCAACGGTTGGGGCGGGAATCGCTTACTTCAACCAAAGGCCCGACGTTACATGCAATCCGGCAAGCGGTGCGCCGCACTCCGCAGCCACTTGGTTCAACTACAACTGCTTCGCAATACCGTCAAGTCCTTTTGTGGCCGGCAGCGCACCTGCATATCTCGACCACGTCCGCACAATGGGGGCGCGGGATTTCGATATTTCGCTTTACAAGCACTTCACTTTCGGCAAGGAGAAGGACATTCGGATCGAGATTGCAGGCTACAACATTGGCAATCGCGCTCAACTCGGGATGCCGAATGTGCCGAGCCTGACTAATGTTTATCAGCAATTGGCGGCCAATCCGACGCCGGCGCCTATGCCTCCGACCAATTTTGGATTAATCTCGGCAACGGTAAACACGCCGCGCCAGTTCCAGTTCGGTGGGCGGTTCAGTTTCTAGAACTCGTTGAAATTTACCGTGTTGTAACAAGTCTATTGAGATCTGCGTTTCTAATTCTATCGCTCGAAATGGGATGATCTCGGATCTCGTCGCAATGTGGCCAATCGAGGAAATAGTCGTTGAGCAACACACTGTGTACTGCGTGGTAGTCATTTAGATGTGATAGGCTCGATGCGCTAGCCGTGGGTTAGGCTGAGTTTGTTTTAGGGAACGTCAGTCCAGAGCCCACAAGCACAGGAGCCAGTCATGAAAGAGACTGTAGAATTTTTGGGTTCGGACGTCGATGAGACTTGATTCGCTCATGGCAAAGTGCCGGTGCGATGCCGCGAGCAAGAGCCTAGGTCCGCAGTGAATGAACAGCGATAAGACTAGAATCGCTGAATTCCTAGATCGATAACATCCCTCGCCGACCCCGGTAATACCTGATCTCGATCCGGCTCTCTGTGCGAAGTGTGTGCCCGATTCCGGGCCCCGGGTATCCCCACAGGCCGAATGCAAGCTAGATGGAAGTGACCCGATTCGCAGCCGCTACAGAGATTTCGAGGACCTAAGCCGGTGCACCAACTCAGACCACCCTCAATCAGCGCATTGGCCTCTTATGAATTATGGATAACGGCGAACCAGGCGGAGTTGTGTGAAGTACGTCCGTTTGTTAGTTTGAGGTGCATGCCGCGGAATCTTCCCGAAGAGTTCAGCAGAACCTTAGAGACGCTTTACCGGTCAGAATCGGGTAGGATCCTTGCTACACTGGTGCGCCTGCTAGGAGATCTCGATATAGCCGAAGAGGCCATGCACGAGGCCTTTGCCGCTGCTATGGACAGGTGGCCTCAGACCGGCGTACCGGATAAACCGCGTCCGTGGCTCATTTCAACCGCGCGCTTCAAAGCGATAGACGGGATGCGCCGGCGGGCGCGCTTCGACAGCGTACAGAACGACCTCGCGTTTTACCTCGAGGCGCGCATCAGAGAGGCGCCTCACCAGGGAGAGGAAATCGAGGATGAGGAAATCGAAGACGACCGCCTCCGCCTCATCTTTACCTGCTGTCATCCCGCTCTGCCGCCCGAAGCGCAGGTAGCGCTCACGCTGCGTGAAGTTTGCGGCCTGACAACTGAAGAGATTGCCCGGGCATTTCTGATTACGCCGGCAACGCTCGCGCAGCGCATTGTGCGCGCAAAAGCAAAGATTCGAGAGACACCGATTCCATATGAGGTGCCGTCGCCGCAGGAACTGCCGGAGCGACTCGGCGCCGTGCTTCAGGTCATCTATCTCGTTTTTAACGAGGGCTACTCGGCTGCGGCAGGAGCGGAGGTAACGCGGGCCGAGCTAACCGGCGAGGCGATTCGATTAGGACGACTGTTGACCGACCTCCAGCCAGAGCCGCAGGTACCAAACTCGGAGATTCTGGGCCTGCTTGCCCTGATGTTGCTCCAGGAATCTCGTCGCTGCGCGCGTACCTCTCCTACCGGAGGACTGATTTTGCTGGAGAATCAAGACCGCTCGCTCTGGAACCGGGAGCAGATCGCGGAGGGAGTGGCATTGGTGGAGAGGGCCCTGAAGTCCCGCCGCTTCGGCGCTTACACATTGCAGGCTGCGATCGCGGCCGTTCATGCGGAGGCGGACTCGGTCGCTGCGACCGACTGGCAGCAGATTGTTGCGCTGTACAACCAATTGGTACGAATTCAGCCATCGCCGGTCGTCCATCTCAATCGTGCCGTGGCCCTTGCCATGCGCGATGGTCCAGAGGCTGGTCTTAAGCACATCGACGCGGTGTTGGAACATGGCGATTTGGCAAATTACTACCTGGCGCATGCAGCCCGCGCGGATATGTGCCGCCGGCTCGGCAGGACCGCTGAGGCCCGGTTCTCTTATGAGAAAGCTTTGGCCCTGACCCAACAGGAACCAGAACGGCAATTCCTCGCCAGGCGGCTCGATGAGTTGGAATAAGAATAGTTCGCCTCTGCAGTCGGTTTTCCTGTGCGCAACGGCTATGGGATGGATGATCCAGCAGGCTAGTTAGACTGTTGAAGACAAAATACTAAGGTGTAACAGATGTTATGCGGACGTCTATTGCAACTACGATATTCTTTATCAAAAAATTACATAACTGCATTATTCGTAAAACTCAGTGAAGTTAGAAATCTAAATACATTATTAAGGTAGGACGCTATGAACAACGACATGGCACCTAATATTCGCATTGTTAAGACATAATCGTAGTCGGCATAGGTTGACGCATCGAGTGCCGAACATCGGGCGGGAGCCACAATGTCAAATCAGGATTCAGAATCGAAATTTGAGAACGGGTTCAGGATGGGCTACTGCCTCAACGCCGGACGTTGCAGACACCAACAGTAGCCGGAGCAGCAATTCCTCGAAGACCGCATTCGGCAAACGGATTTGCCATTAAAAATAAAACAAAGAATGGCTGTCGATTTTCCGTCTCCCGAACGACTATAGGACAAAAGAACGATGAGCTACGGCTCCTGAGTGAACAGGAAACGAGTCATCGGAACCAAGTCATGCAAAACAAGGAGAAAAAGTCATGCCACACTATTTGGTTTGTAACTACATGCCCGACGACTTCGACCCGTCAACCGTAACCGAAGAAATGATGGAACAGATCCACGCGCTCAACCGCGAAATGATTGCTGCCGGCGTGAGGAAGTTCGCCTGCGGCATTGCCCCGCCCGCCAGCGCGAAGACGCTGCGGTCCCAGCCCGACGGCAAGGTGCTCGTCACCGATGGGCCGTATACCGAGACCAAGGAACACATGGGCGGATTTTGGATACTGGAATGCGCCGACATCGACGAGGCGCTGGCATGGGCGAAGAAGGGCGCCATCGTTTGCGATGTGGCCGGCGAGGTGCGTGAGCTTCTTTTCTTTCCGGCTCCGGAACAAGAACCCAGCAAAAGCAAGTAAACAACCTGGCCATTGCAGCCTCGGGAACACGCGCTCTAGTGACGAGATGAACGAGCCGGCGCAACACGTTGTTGCCGGTTCGTTCGATCCGCTTTGAGGAGACCAATGAAATACATCTGTTTGGAATACGTCGAGCCAGGAAAATTCCAGGGCATGGCCGAGGACGATCGAAACGCCGTGCTCGACGAATGCTTTGAGCACAATGACCATCTGCGCGCCAACGGGCATCTTGTAGCCGAAGTGGCTCTTCAGCCTCCTGAGACCGCGTTGACCGTGCACTGGAAAAACGGCAAAGTCGCGACCACAGACGGCCCCTATGCCGAAGCCGGGAAACAGCTCGGCGGCCTTCAAATCCTTGAGGCGCGAGACCTCAATCACGTCATTCAGCTTGTCTCACAGCTTCCAGGCTTTAAGTGTGGACTTGGACCGATTGAGATACGGCCGGTTGCGGATTTGAACCAAATGATGAAGGAGAGCGAGCAGCGGCGACGAAAGAACACGGCACGTTGAGGGCCAACTCTGCGGCAGCCGATGTGAAGGACAGGGCGAGCCGGGCGGCCTCCGCATCATTCGGTTGCGATCGGCTGCCAAAGCTCGACACGGTTTCCTTCCGGGTCTGTGATCCAGCCGAACTTTCCGAAGTCATAGCTTTCGCGTTTTGGATCGACGGTGACACCTTCGCCTGTCAAACGGTCCAGCACACCATCCAGGTCGTCGACCTGGAGATTGATCATTGCTTTCTGCGCCGGAGGGAAGTAGTCATTGTCTTGTTTGAAAAGGGCGAAGACGACCTGAGCATGTTGCGTTGGGGCAGGAAACGAGAAAGCTCCGTCGGCCTTCACCAGGCCGAGATGCTGCTCGTACCATTGATAAAGAGCTTTTGGATCATCCGCGCGTAAGAATATTCCGCCAAAGCCAGTGATTGAAACCATGCAGCCTCCTATGAGAAATGTTTGCGAATGAGAACCCTGTGACAACTTAGAAGACGGAAGGCCGGCGTTACGTCCCGGCCCTTTGATTTTATGTGGTCATGACTGCGGAAGCGGCGGTGGGTTCGGCAGGGGCTTTGCGGCGGAGGACGGCAGCAGAGACGAAAGTAATGATAAGGCCAACGGGCAGGGGCTCCATGAAGGTGTAGGCCATGTTGACCAAGGGGTTCTGGTAGAGCTGCTGAGAGCGCTGTAGGGCAGCGACCTTTGCAGCGGTGGTGGCAGGGTCAAGTCCACCGGACTGGACCTTGTGAATCTGTGCGGCGAAGTAGCTGTCCATGAAGTGGGGCATGAAGTTGAAATAGAGGACCTCCCATGTGGCGACGTAGAAGACAGTGGTGATGAGGGTGATGAGGATGCCGCAGGCGAAGGCGCGGCCAAAGGAGATCTGTCCGGCGAGGGTGTTGTCGCGGTAGCTGCGGATGCCGAAGTAGATGAGCAGGAACGACGCCACCAAGATGGTGTAGCCAATCGCCAGGCTGTGGCTGGAGCCGACCTTGTCGGCGAGGAGAACCGAACCGTCCATGAGGACGGACATGATGAGGCCGGAGATGAGGCCGAAGGTGAGGACGATTTTCTTCATGGCTGGCTCCTGGTTCGAGTGAGGTCCGAGTGAGGATGGAATCACAGTGCGGTGTAACGGGGCCGGATGTCGTCACACTTTCGAATGATTTTTTGAGAAATGGAGCGGAAATCGTGCTTTCGGGTGACGCGTTTCCACCCCGGCGACGAAGACCTGTCTCCTCACCCTACGGACAAAGACCCGTCCGCCGGGACCCAGTGTTGCCGGGGCCCCCGGCCTCACGGCAGCAGGCCTAGTTCTTTGCCGCGCTGGACGGCCTGGGTGCGGCGGGCGGCTCCGAGCTTGTCGAAGGCGCGGGCACAGTGCGTCTTGACGGTGTTTTCGGAAACGAAAAGTTGGGTGGCGATCTCGCGATTGCTGAAGCCGCGGGCGATAAGGTTGAGAATTTCGAGCTCGCGTGCCGTTATGCCGAGGCTCCGCTGGCAAGCCGTATTGGGGGCGAATCGTTCGCGAGCGGGGGCCTCCGCGGGGACAAGCACTTCCCTCACTACGACCGTTTCCCGAATGTTTTCGCGACTGCACGTTTCGCGATTGCGAGTGATCCTGAGGCCAAGCCAGATGCCGAAGGCAGCGAAGAGGATGGCGACGAGAGCGCTGTAGAGCTCGACGGAGTGCTCGATGATAACGTAGCGGTATTCGGTGTATTGGAGGGTAGCGATGAGGAGACCGCCGACGAGACCGAAGATGAAGACGTGGCGCTTCATGATGGGTTGTGAAGAAGTATATCTCCGCCTGCCCCTGACTCCGCTCACGCCTTAAGTATCCTGCATGCCGGGATGAATGTGTCGAAGCTGCCCCTCGCGGAAATTAGCCAGCGCCCACCAGGTGCGCGTATCGATAAGGGTGAAGACCTGCAGGCCGACATTGGCATACTGGCCTTCAGGAATCGTCAGATTGGTGACGAGCGCATTAAACGGCGCATAGACCCGGCAAATTGTCGAGGTTATACCGCGCGTTCTTCACTTCCGCAGCCCGTTCTCCGCGTTGACTGGTCAAGGGATCAAGCGTAAGCACCGAGTGCTGCGCCTGCTGATGCTGAGCGCGACTTTCCTCGAGGGCCGATAGCGCGTGTGATACTGGGCCTCGGCTGACTTGTCTGCGATGGCATTGAAGATACATTGCTTACACCCATCGATCCCACCCTCATGCAAAACGGAACGGGGAATTATGACTCCTGTATCAGGGAAGAGCAATTCCCCGATACAGGGATTCGAATCCCTACGCCGCATCTGAAACGACCGATGGAATTCGAGCATAGAGTTGTCTCGACGCTTATTTCCAAGCAGAATATGCGCTGGCACTATTTTCAGTAGTCCGCCAAGTTGACTATCGGTCCAGATTCCATTTGACTCTCATGCGGATGGTCGGCGGCAGAGTTTTTGCTATACAATCCGATGCCATCGGGCGGGAAGGGCACACGCTGCTAATCCCTCCGCCATGGAGGGACTTATGTCAGCTCCCGACATCGTCTGGAAAGACGGTAAATTTGGCCAGACATCCCGGCGCGACGCCTGGTGGCTTTCTCCAACGGCTGTCCTCTTGGGTTTCGGGGCGTTTCTGGTCTATGCCAACTGGGCGGCGTTTCAGAACAGGTATTACACCTATGGTCCGTATATCTCACCGTTTTATTCCCCCGAGCTTTTCGGCGGCTCCCGCTTTGCCTTGTTTGGCCCGAAACCGAGCTGGTATCCGAACTTTCTGCCCTTTTCTCCGGCGCTGTTCATTCTCTGCATTCCAGGTCTGTTCCGTGTGACCTGTTACTACTATCGCGGCGCTTATTACAAATCGTTCTGGGCCGACCCTCCGGCATGCGCGGTAAGCGAGCCCCGCAAGAGCTATCTCGGAGAGCGAACCTTCCCGCTCATCATGCAGAATTTTCATCGCTACTTTCTGCGGCTCTCGTACGTCATCTGGGGTTTTCTTGTGTACGACGCGGTGAGGGGGTTCTTTTTCCCTGATGGGTTCGGGATCGGGATCGGAAGCCTCGTTCTGGTCGTGAATGTCGTGCTCCTGGCCGGATACATATTCGGGTGTCATGCATTCCGACACCTGATCGGAGGGACATTCGACCAGATCTCCGATCACCCCGTTCGGCACAAGATCTACAACTTTGTGAGCCGACTGAACGCGGGGCACAAGAAGTGGGCATGGGCGAGTCTTCTTTGGGTTGCATTTTCCGATATTTATGTCCGTCTCTGTTCGATGGGTATCTGGCATGACTGGAGAATTCTCTAGATGCCGGAATTTCAACGGTTCTCCTACGATGTACTGGTCATCGGCGCAGGCGGCGCAGGTCTGCGCGCCGCCATCGAAGCCGGAGCCGCCGGCGCGAAGGTGGGAGTTGTCTGCAAGTCTCTGCTCGGCAAAGCGCATACCGTGATGGCCGAGGGAGGCATCGCGGCAGCACTGGCCAATGTCGACGATCGCGATAACTGGCGGGTCCATTTCTCTGATACGATGCGCGGCGGTCAGTACCTCAACAACTGGCGCATGGCCGAACTGCATGCTAAAGAAGCACCGGACTGTGTACGCGAACTCGAGGCATGGGGCGCTCTATTCGATCGCACAACTGACGGCAAGATTCTGCAACGCAACTTCGGCGGACACCGATACCCACGGCTGGCCCATGTCGGCGACCGCACCGGCCTGGAGATGATACGCACACTCCAGGATCACGGCATTCACACTGGCATGGAAGTCCACATGGAGTGCACGGTACTCAGCCTGCTGCTCGACGGAAATCGAATTGCAGGAGCATGCGGATACGACCGCGAGAAGGGCCGCTTCCAGGTGTGGGAGGCGAAGGCAGTGGTGCTGGCAACAGGCGGAATCGGGCGTGCCTTCAAGGTGACCAGCAACAGCTGGGAATATACGGGCGACGGCCTTGCACTGGCGTATCGCGTCGGAGCTGAACTCCAGGACATGGAATTTGTTCAGTTTCATCCCACTGGCATGGTTTGGCCGATCAGCGTGGCCGGCATTCTCGTAACCGAAGGTGTCCGTGGCGAAGGCGGCGTCTTGCGCAACAGCGAGGGGCGCCGATTCATGTTCGACGACATTCCTGATCTGTATAAGGAGCAGACTGCAGACTCTGAAGAAGAAGGCTGGCGGTATACCCAGGGCGATAAGAATGCGCGGCGTCCGCCTGAACTGCTCACCAGGGATCACGTCGCGCGGTGCATCAATCGTGAAGTCAAGGCAGGCCGCGGCTCGCCGCACGGCGGTGTCTTCCTCGATATTTCCTGGATCAAGGAGCGCTTGCCGAATGCAGAGGAGCATATCAAGCGCAAGCTCCCCAGCATGTATCACCAATTCAAGCAACTTGCCGACCTGGACATCACGAAAGAGCCGATGGAGGTTGGCCCCACCACCCACTACATGATGGGCGGAATTCGCGTCGATGGCGATTCGCAGATGTCCAATGTGCCCGGGCTTTTCGCAGCGGGGGAGGCAGCAGCAGGATTGCATGGCGCGAATCGGCTAGGCGGGAATTCCTTGTCTGATCTCGTCGTATTCGGAAGGCGCGCGGGGCGCTTTGCCGCAGAATTCGCCAATGCTAACGGCCCGGTAACGATCGACGAGAAGGAGCTTCAGGCAACGGCAACAGCAGCCCTTACCCCCTTTGACCGCGGCCCTGCAGGCGAGAACCCATATCAGATCCAGTACGATCTGCAGGAAACTATGCAGGATCTCGTTGGGATCGTCCGCGTCGAGAGTGAAATGCAACAGGCGCTTCACGCGATCGGGCAATTGCGCGAGCGGGCAGAGCGAACAGGAATAGCCGGCAATCGCGAGTATAACAACGGCTGGCACACGACGATCGATATCGGAAACATGATGATCGTGTCTGAAGCGATTACCCGCGCTGCGCTGCTGCGAAAAGAAAGCCGGGGCGCGCAGTTCCGCGAAGACTTCCCCAACAAGGACTCGGAGTGGGGAAAGTACAACATCATTATCAGTCGCGGCGTAGAGGGTGAGATGCAGGTCGAGAAGCGCGCACTTGCGCCGATGCCCGATGAGTTGAAGAAAGTGATTGAAGAGATGAAGTAGCGGAGACGAAAGAGATGGTCACATCAGCGACATTTCGCATCTGGCGCGGAGACCCTGCGGGCGGCGCATTCCAGGATTACGCAACATCCGTGGAGGAGGGCATGGTTGTTCTGGACGCTGTGCACCGCATCCAGGCGCAGCAAGCACCCGACTTGGCGGTGAGATGGAACTGCAAGGCTGGCAAGTGTGGATCGTGCTCTGCCGAAATCAACGGCATGCCCAGGCTCATGTGCATGACACGGCTAAGTGCCATCGACCTGAGTATGCCGGTCATCGTGGAGCCAATGCACGCGTTTCCGGTCATACGCGACCTAGTTACGGATGTTTCGTGGAATTTCCGGGCAAAGAGGACGATCAAGCAATTCAAGCCGCGCCCGCCTGACGCCGCCGATGGCACATGGCGCATCCAGCAGGCCGACGTCGAGCGCGTTCAGGAGTTTCGCAAGTGCATCGAGTGTTTTCTCTGCCAGGACGTGTGCCATGTTTTGAGGGAACACCACAAGCACGAAGAGTTCATTGGTCCGCGTCTGCTTGTCTATGTAGCTGCGCTCGAAATGCATCCGCTTGACATCGAAGACCGGGTCAGCGATTTGAGGCACAAGCACAACATCGGTTACTGCAACATCACAACTTGTTGCCGGCAGGTGTGCCCCGAGTCGATCACGATTACAGAGAACGCGATTATCCCGCTCAAAGAGCGCGTGGTGGACCGTTACTTCGATCCCCTGAAGCGGCTCTTCCGTATCCTCTAACTGAAATTCATTTCTCCCAATATCGTGGAGACTTGCTATCTTGGCGGTGTCTCCTGGGCATCGAACGGAACCAATTCCTGTTCCAGCTCACCCCATTCATAGGCTGGATCTTGAAGCAGCCGCACGCATCGATTCCAGCGAAGAATAGCATCATCGTTTCCGGCCGGACGGATTCTCTCGGCCTCTGCGAAAGAGTTTAGAGCGTGGTCGAAAAGCGCCACCAGTGAATACGGAGGCTGCCCGGCTTTGAGCTGCGCCTTCGCGCGTCGCTCGTGCATAATCCCAGCGTAGTAGAGCCGCTCGTACGGATCCTCGAGCTGTCGGAACACTTCTTCGGTCTCGCGGGAACGATCGGACCCATGGCCGGTGAACTGATCCGTAAGGGCGAGTCCAAGTAAGCGCAATGCGAGCTGATGCCGCGGTTCGATGGCCAGGATATCGCGACAGATCGACTCTGCCTCTTCCGGTTCACTGAGCGAACGATAGAGTTCCGCCTTCGAGATGGCTTCGGCAATGCCTGCTGTCGAAATGCGCTTAAGCTCATATTTCATGGCCTACCCTCCACGCCCGGACTCTCCGGAGGCTTGAATCTGCGAAAAGAGCAGCAAGCCCCGCCTCGCAATTCCACCGAACAGCAAGTTCGGAACCACGACATTATGCTTCTTTCCCTAGGCGTAGTCCAGACTCGATTTGACAGCTAGGCCATCCGTTCCAGAACTAGCCTGGCATCGTCTCCCCCAAGTGCAATCGTCGCCGTCGGATCTTTGAAGATAGGCGCGATCGCCGCTCCAAATGCCGCCCACCATACTTATCAAGGGTCGACTCTTACCGGGCAGAAGGAGTGACCAAGGGGACGGATCAAAAATTCCACTGCTCTCTGAACGACTATAGAAAAGGGTCGGCTCAAGGGGAGATTAACCTACTCAGAGAGAGATTCTCGGGTGGAGATTTGTGTGGAAATAGCCCGGAAATCGGGGAGATCGATTCCGTACAAGTTAAATATAATAAACAACTTGACACGATGGCGGTGGTTTGGTTCTCGTGCGAAACGCTCTCTGAGGCTGAAATTTCCCTGCTAACGGGGAAAATCCTGGGATGAGGTCTGGGTCTCAAGATGGGCTCGAGATTCGTTCGTTAACAAAGACTTGCGGATGGCTGTGATTTCGACTTGTACCCAGAAACGCAGGGCATTTCGCCTTCATTATTGCTGAATTACCATTTGCGAGGCGCTGCTGACATTGATGGTTTTCGCGGGCACAAATGGAATGGAGAGCCCGAAGGAGTAGGACGCCGCCACGTTCACCATGTTTCCGGGCAAATTGCAGACGTCCGAAGTACAAGTCGCCCAGGTCGTGACCATGCTTCCGGTAGACGTGCTTGACGTGCCTGTGAGATAGGTGACAGATACGGTCAAATCTGCGGGATTGATGCCAGGGTACTTTAAACCCTTGACGTAGGCGGTAATCGCAGCTGCGCTTGCACCGCAATTTGAGAGGAGCGGTGTGTTGCCGCATGAGGCCGAACCGCGAACAATGGCGTAACGGGCTCCCTCGCGCGCCATATCGGTAACGTAATTGGAGGTGTAGGAGGCCAAGGCAATTTCAAAGACGCCGAAAAACATGGCGAAAAGAATTGCAGAAGACATCGCCATCTCAAGGACGGCTCCCCCGGTATCATTTGCTATCCTGCGACGAAGTCTTCCCGTCGCTGTCGCAACTTCAGCGCCTAGCAGAACCACCGTCCCGGCGAAATTCCTCTTCCATTCACGCATACTTTTGCCTTCCTGCCTTCTCTCAATCCCGGTAATGGTCATTGCATGCATTTTTGAACAGCTGAACCATAGAGCGTATAGGTTGCGGGAAGCCCTGGAACATGAACGAGAGGATTCATTCTCACTTGGGTCTGGACGGTCACGGTCTCTTCGATGTGGGAATTGGGGCAGTCCGAAGGCGCTCCGGTCGAGGCCGACCCATCGGAGCAGATGTACGCGAGCGAGACTCCGGTAACGCTCATCCCCGGGACATTCACTCCATCGTGGGTCGCCGCCCAGGTTATGCCCGCCGTGTCGGAAGCAGTGAGACCACTCTGTGCGCCATAGGAGACCCCTGACCGAGCGGCATTGGTGACCTCAATGGCCGCATAAGCCACTCGGGCAAATTCAACCGAACCCAAAATCAGCACAGCAAGCACGGGCGCTGTCAATGCCGTTTCCACGAGGGCTCCGCCTTCATCGCGGCTTTTCAATGCTCTCATCAATTTACGAAGCGTGATTTTGCCAATCCTCATTTTTCAATTCCTCTACTCAACCAAAACGAGTGTCCGGTTCTTCGTCGTAGTTGGATGCGCCGTGTCGTAGTTTGTGTAAATGTCGAGCGTCGAGGAATTCTCGTAGAGAGAACCCGCCACAAGCCCCGACGCCGTAACACCGCCGCCATTGTCCTGCATGTAGACTTCCGCGCCCGGAGCGTAGATATATCCGTCGAGCACCTCATTGTTGCTGCCGAATTGAATCTGCAGTTCAGTGGTGTTGCTCGACGGCTGCAGAATCGCAATCCCGTCGTAGGCTCCCCCGGTGGGCGCGTACATATTCAGGATCGAATTGGAGGCCTGGTTCAGAGTGCTGCTGGATCCGGCCAGTTCCATTACGGCGCCGACCTCGTTGCTGAAGGCGCAATTTGTCGTGCATCCGGTTGCGGGACTTACCGTACCCGAGCCGAATGCTACTGTGGCGCCGGTAGGGATGGTGACGTTGCCCTCGAAAACGTAAACGACTCCGTTGCTTGCACCGGGCAGCACGACACCATCGCCTAAAGACACATTACTGCCCGTAAAGCAAACAACGTTGTTGCCGGCCGAGCCGCTGACACTGGCGACGTTGGCTGTCGTTATCGAGGTGAGAGCGGTAGTGCTCGTACACCCGCTCGGATATGATGGCCCCGAAAGATTGCCCCATGGAGTCGATCTGGTGCCCGCATTGAGCGTATCCGTGGTCGGGCTTGTCGTGTGGTTGCCGCTGTTATCGCCCACTACGTCAAGAAATGCGGCGTTCAAGGTGCCGCCATTGCCTGTTACCTTGAGCGCATTGCTGTCTGGCGAGTTTACATAGACGCCGCAACCGGGCGCTTCGATATCGTATGCACCCTTTACGCTAAGTCCCGTTCCTGACGCTGCCATCAGGTAGATGCAAGCCGAGCCCGAGGTCGGCGCACCCGCTACCGCACGGGCCGACACCGAAACAGTGTTCAAGCCGAACATTCCCATGAATGCGGTACCGATTGGCTGGGCTACAATCGCCTCCACAAATCCAGCTGCTCCCGCGTTTGGACCACTGAGGGGTGGAGTATTGATGGTGACTGTCGCATTGTTTGTATTGTTCGTAAAGCCATTTGAGGCGGAGGCACTCTGACCTGCGGACCGTGCCAATGTTGACGAAGCGTTCCACATGTAATTCTGCGCCGCAGCAATCGCCGCTGCATCGGCTGCGGTTTGCATCTGACGCTTGGACCGGAACAACACGCCTACATCGATAGCGAGGGCCATAAAACCCAGCATCGCCGTCATACAAAGCGCTGTTAAAACAAGGGTTTGACCTTCTTCTTTGCGCAGTATCTTCATAGCTTCCTTCTCTCAGTTCGCCAAAATGTGAACCGACAGACGTTCCCCAGTGCCGCCTCGGATAGAGGCGAAGGCATTTGAGCAAACGGCTTAAATTGAGCGGGCCCGATGCGAATTCGTTGATTCTATGAAACGGTTACCTGAGCCAGCAAGCTGACTTAGGTACTTTTTAGGTACTTAGGTACCTAATTTGTTCGTATAGTTTTGCGCTGTTGTAAATAATCTGCTGAGCTGGTTATCCGCATCTTTTTACCGGGCTGGGATCGATCTTGGTTCTGCGATCGGACGCCATCCGAGCCTCTGATCCGAATGGATCAGATGTCGTCGCTCGACAATCGTCGTGCCTGGCTTTCATAGCTTCCTTCTCTGAGCTTGCATCCGATGTGAAGCCGAACAAAACTCCCTCTCGCCGCCTGGAGGCAGACGGCAAGGCGTTTGAGCGAAAAAGCTCCATTGAGTGGCCCGGATGAGAACTGCGTCGATCTATGAGGAGATCGGCAGGTAACCAAGGGTTCTAAGGTACTGTTGGTTACTCGAGTGCGATATTTTTTGCGCGCACGTAAATATTTGCCGTTGGCGGATGCACATTCTCGTTGCATTTGAATTGAACAAAATCGGATAATCAGCCGTTCAGAGTTGTCGCGTCCAGGCCTGATTCGGCGATTTGAACTCTGCCGCCCGTCGGAAGCCAATAATATTTCGCCGCGGAACATTGGCAACCGCCAAGCGTACCCCAACAGCTGCAGGGTTCCATCTGCCGACCAGATGAAGAAAAAGAAGCACACCTCATTACGCCGCGAATGGCTCGACTGTGCAAGGGAGGTCTTCGATGAGATGGTTTCGTGATGCAGAAGGGCAGACGCTGGTTCTAACAGCTCTGTGCGCTTCGTGTCTTTTGGGATTCATGGCGCTCGGGGTCGATGTGGGTCTGGTGTTCCGGGCGCACAGAAACTTGCAGATCGCGGCGGATGCGGCGGCCACAGCCGCGGCGCTCGACTACTTCTATAACAGGAATGGAACGAGCCCGATTGCCGCGGCGAAGACGGTGGGAACGACTGCGGCGAATAACAATGGCGTGAGTACCGCGAACGGCGCAACGATAACCATGAATGATGGCTTCGACGGCACGATCACAACGCCCTGGCACAATTCGGACGGGTATTTCGAGGCCATTCTGACCGAGCCGACTCCGACCGTATTCATGGGGTATTTCGGGTTTACCTCAATGACCGTGAAGGCGCGGGCCGTGGCGGGCGCGCCGAACGGAATCACAGAATCCTGCATCTATGTGCTCGCTCCGACGGGTAATCTTGGGCCGGGGAACCATGGGGATTCGACGGTGTATTTGCAGGGCTCCTTTCAGCTGAATGCTCCGAGTTGCGGAGTCTCCATCGACGGGACGGCGTCTGACACGCTTTACTATCAGGGCAACGGAGGATCAACGTCTGCTGCTTGGATTGGCGTTGTGGGAGGTGCGGGTGGCCATTATTCGAGTTACACACCGCAACCTGTCAAGGTAGCGCCGGTATCGGATCCGTTCACCTCTTACGCGGTGCCAACGAATGCGAGCTGCTCGGGTTCGACTATAACGACCAGTACGGGAACGATCGGCACCGCGGGTGCCATAACGTGCGATTCGGCGGCCAACATCACGAATGCGACCTTCGTCGGCACGGTGGTCCTTACGGCTCCAGTCGTAACTTTTGGCGGCAATATCACAAGCTCAACGGGAGCGAACGGCACAACGCTCGTTTTCAATACCGGCTATTTCACTGAGAATGCTGGAACCGTCTTTAATCTGTCCCCGCCAACCGGGGCACAGACGGCCGGACAACCGTTGCCAGGTGTTGTGCTGGCGGCGCCCACCACGAATGCCAGCACAATGCAGCTTCAATTTGGCGACAGCAGCGGAACCTTCAATGGAATTGTCTATATGCCTGCCGCGACGTTCACATTTCAAGACAGCGGCGGCGATCACTCAGGAGGGTTGACCTTCAATATCGATCTGGTGGTGGGTCAACTCAATGACCAGACGACAACACTAAACATCAACGGCTACTCTCCCCCTCCGGGGACTCCTGATCCGTTGAACATCGTAGCCCTTGTGGAGTAGAGAGATGATGAAGCTCATGCAGAGAATGTTGCAGGCGGTCGGGAGGATCCGGCGAAATGAGTTTGGCGGCGCCCTCCTCGAGACTGCCCTGACCGCGCCGGTACTGCTGCTCATGTTGCTGGGAATGGTTGAGTTTGGACGCGTTGCCTACATCGCGATTCAAACCTCGAACGCAGCGAGGGCGGCCGTCTCATACGGTTCGCGGAACCAACTCACCGCAGCGGATACCAACGGCATGCAGGCGGTGGCACAACTTGAGGCATCGGGGCTGGCATCGCAGAACGTCAGCCTAAACGTGAGCGCTGTCGGTAACTGCTCGTGTTCGTCCCCAGATACCACGGTGACACCGTTCGCCTGCGCTAATGCTTCGACCGCGCTGTGCCTACCCCCTTCCCATGTCGAACAAACGCTGAATGTGACGGTAACGGCTACATTCAACCCGATTGTGCATACGCCATCCTGGCCGGGCACGTTCACCATTTACGGACACGCTTCTCAAAAGCGTCTGAATTGAGCAGAAAGATCGCGCATTCCCAGAGGTACGCCATGAGCGGATTAAGAAAAAACAAAGATATTCTCAAAGTATCGGTGCCGAAGCGCCGCAGGCTCGGAGGCGAATCCGGTTCCGCTCTTGTGGAGATGGCACTTTCCGCTGCAGTGATTTTCGCTCTGTTCTTCGGAATCATCGAGTTCGGCTTTGCGCTGTACGCTTACCAGTATGTGGATGAGGCCGCCCGGCAACTGACCCGCTATGCGATCGTGAATGGTTCCGCATGCACAGCCATGCCCAACTGCGGATTTACCGACTCGAGTACCACACTCCAAACCTATGCACGATCTAACTACATTTATCCGGGACTAGACCCGACCAAAGTGACGGTGAAGAATACCTGGTATGCGCCAGTGGTCTATACGACGACAGGCCCGCAGAACGGGACCCTCGCGTCGTGGAGTGCCTGTGGATCGGGAACCGGTTGCAATGGGCCGGGCGATCTGATTCAGGTGACTGTCTCGTATCCATTCTTGTTGAACATTCCGTTCTGGCGTGCGACAACCCTCACCGTGTCGAGTACCTCGTCGATGGTTATCTCGCAGTAGCGTCGGGGCGGCCTCCGCCAGTGGCCACGCTCGAGTTGCGTCACCAGGCTATAAAAGCGTACGGTGTTGTTCCGATCGACGGCGCGCTCGATGCAAGCTGATTTGGTCGAAGCTCGTCAATGCGTCCTGCAGCTCCGCTGCAAGTAACGTCGTCGTGGGGAACGACGCTAGTTATGCTCACGGATGCGACGTGCTCCCGGGGACCATCGTGAACTC
>Ga0210386_10000802_pt1 | contig 28969 bp, 29 predicted proteins | sample IncBWH32OmetaG_FD_160091 | JGI IMG/M metagenome (GOLD analysis project Ga0210386, IMG submission 160091) | Forest soil microbial communities from Barre Woods Harvard Forest LTER site, Petersham, Massachusetts, United States - Inc-BW-H-32-O ...
CGCATTCCGGTGAACGTGATCGGCCATTCCGGCTGAAGGTGATCACCGATTCCGGTGATCGTGATCACGCTGATCACGAGGCGGCAAAAGCCCGGCGTGATGGTCGCGGCGCTCCACGCCGCCGACATAAGCGTAGGTTGCATGGGCATGGTGGGGCCGGTCAAGTCGGCTGCGGATCGTCCACGGAGTCCATGGAGGGGACCCCGCGCGCCGCGCAGTGCCGTGGCGAGCGACGGAGCGGCGCGCGCCGGGAGGCGCTGTGGACCCCCGTCGGCGATCGGAGCACGGGCGGTCATGCAGCGGGGCTTTCGGCGGCGACAAGCCTGCCCCGGGCCCGACCAGGAGTCGCGCCACGGAATGCCCGCGCGGTATCGGTAGAGCACGGCTTCGACGAAACGGCGATTATCGCTGGCGGTGACACCGGCGTCACCGGCTTTCCTGAGACGCAGGTGCTTGATACGCTCCATTGATCATCACGAAGGGCCTATCGGTTCATCGGTCAGCCCTTCTCTGAAGCCGACTCGTCATGAATCACATAATGCATTGCTGAGGTGGACTCTTTTTGCTCACATGTCTTCAATCTAGATCTAGACTCGTGTTACGTGTGGACCCACAATAATTGACAACACGCCCTAGTTCGGTCAAAAGTATTAATACCGGCACGTTAATAAATCGGGGACGGCGCGGCACCTTTACGGAGGTCCAGGATAGCAACCGACACTTGGCTATGTAGTCGGAGGGGACGCCGCTGGCCGCCGGCGACACGGCAGTCCTGACCACCGGCTCGATTGGCACGAGCACGCTGGCTCTTACGGTCGGTCAGTGGATACAGAGCGGTGGGACGCTCAGCGGCGGCAACACCCTGACTGTGACCGGGTTGGCGCAGTTCTCGGGTAGCTATGCGATCGGGACCGGGACCGGCAAGACGCTGCTCAAGGGTGTCACCGAGATTGACAATTATGGCCTGGGTCTGAACGGCGACCGCATATTGGAGAACGCCGGCACGCTGCTGCTGCAGAGCGGCACTATTTATCTCGGGGAGAGCCTGCTCGTCACAACGTTTGGCGGCGGTACGATCGTCAACGACAAAGGCGCCTCGTTTCTGATCGAGAGCGACGGCACAGCGGTCCAGGTCGACACCTGCAACACCGGCTTCACCAACGCCGGGTTGGTCGAAAAGGAGTTCAGCTCGGGAACCTCGAATATCACCAATACTGGCCCACAGTGTCGGTGCAGTCAGGCACGTTGAGCTTTGACGGCGGCGGCACTTCGAGCGGCGCGGCGTTCACCGTCGCGGCGGGCGCCACCCTGGGGTTTGGCGGCGGCAACTTCACCCTGACCGGTGGCACCTACACCGTCGCTGGGCAGACACTGGTTTCGGGCGGCACGCTGACCCGGCCCGGTCACCACCGCCGAGTTCACCCAGGGCGGCGGAACGGTCACCGCCAGCGACACCTTGACGGTGACCGGGCCGGCACTGTTCTCGGGTAGCTATGAGGTCGGGACTGGGGCCGGCAAGACGCTGCTCATGGGCGCCATCGAGATTGACAATTTGGCCCTGGGCATCGACGGCGGCTGGACATCGGAGAATGCCGGCACGCTGAGCTTGCAGACCGGCACGATCTATCTCGGCTACGACCCGCTCACCACCGATCAATATCAGGTCCTTTCAGCGGCTCAATTCAAAAAGTGGTCAAAGTTCGGTCTAGATCTAGACCGCGGGCGTTTACGGCAGCCAGGTCGGGCTGAGCCGCGCCGGCAACGCTAAGGCCAAGTAAGGACTGACAGGGCGGTGTATCAATTTTAGTCAGATGTATTCCCTCGCCGTGCTCGCGGGAAAGACGCGGGTGAGGGAGGGTGCTTCCCGCGTCGACGGCGGGCCGCTATCCTCGGCCCATGAGGCAGCCGCAAAGCGGTGCCCGGTCGCGCTGTTGCATTTGCCCGCCGGCTGCGCCAGCGTTGGCGCCCGCCTTTTCGCCGCCGGGAGAACCCGTGACATGACCATCCGCCCGCCCGCCGAGATCGGCATGCCGCTCGACGAGGTCGATACCCCCGCCCTGATCATCGATCTCGACACGTTCGAGCGCAATCTGGCCCGCCTGCCACAGCGCATATCGGGCAGCAAGGTGCGGCTGCGCCCGCATGCCAAGACCCACAAATGTCCGGTCATCGCGCTACAGCAGGTGGCGCGGGGCGCGGTCGGCGTCTGCGTGCAAAAGGTCGGCGAGGCCGAGGCGATGGTCTATGGCGGCGTGCCCGACGTGCTCGTCACCAACGAAATCGTCGGCCGGCAGAAATTGCGGCGGCTGATGGCGCTCGCTCACATGGCCCGAGTCGGGGTGTGTGCCGACGACTTGGGCCAGGTCGACGTGCTCGACGCCGCCGCCGGCGAGTCCGGGGTGACGTTGCCGGTCTATGTCGAGGTCAACATGGGCGGCAACCGCTGCGGAGTGGAACCGGGCGAGCCCGCGCTCGGCCTCGCCCGCCGGGTTGCCGACAAGCCGCATCTGTCATTTGCCGGTCTCCAGGCCTATCACGGCGCGGCCCAGCATTTGCGAGGCTGGGAGGAGCGCCGGTTGGCGATCACCCATGCCGCCGACAAGGCCCGCCATACCCGCGAACTCCTCGAACGCGACGGGATCTCCTGCCCGGTGGTGACCGGCGCCGGAACCGGTACTTTCGAATTCGAGATCGGGAGCGGCGTCTACACCGAATTGCAATGCGGCTCCTACATTTTCATGGACGCCGATTACGGACGCAATCTCGACCCCGACGGCGCGCCGACCAAGGCGTTCGAGCCAAGCCTCTTTGTCTGGGCGACGGTCATGAGCCGCCCGACCGAGGAGCGTGCAATCGTCGATGCCGGACTGAAGGCCTTGGCCTTCGATTCCGGTCCGCCGCTGGTGTGGGACGAGCCCGCCGCGACCTATGAGCGCGCCTCCGACGAGCACGGCCGCCTCGCGGTTACCGGCGCCACCAACCGGCTCCATATCGGCGACAAGATCCGACTCGTCCCCGGTCACTGCGACCCGACCGTCAACCTCTACGACTGGTATGCCGGCATCCGCAACAATCGCGTCGAAGTCTTGTGGCCGATCACCGCCCGCGGCGCAGTGTATTAGACGCCGGCGGGATGCCCGCCAGCCGAGCCGCTTACTCGGACCCCATCCCCTTGAGCAGGTTCGCGATCATCAGAACCCGCTGAAACCTGGCCGCTCTGGTGCCCAGCCAGGCGCCGCAGATCCATCGCCAGCGGTTTGCAGCAAAAAAGTGCAACATAGCCGTCAACCACAAGCTGCGGATTCTCCGGCCCATTGATGAGGGAAAGTGCGTATGAGATGCTCTCGGTCGCCCCAATCGACGTTTGTGGGTCCGAGATCCTCCCGGATGCAGCGGGATAGGCCTCTGCACGAAATTTAGCCGGCGCGTTCAACTTTTTGGGTTTCTTTCCAATGACAGAGCAGAGAACCGATTGCTCCCGTGACGATTGATCAATACGAGAATGGTGTCGCGGTCCGCCTCCGCGGCGCTTCTCAGTTTGGCGAGAGCCTCCCCCGGCGAGGTGATCGATTGTTGGTTGATCATTTCTATAACATCGCCGGGCAGCAAATCGAGACCGGCGAGCGGGCTGTTATCGCTGATTGCAGTGACGACTACCCCCTCGATGTTCCCTGGAACTCGCAAGCGCTGACGCATTTGCGCCGTCAACGCGGCGAGCTTGAGGCCTGAGGCGATATCGGCTTCTTTTTGCGGCGCTTGGTTTTGATTTTTTCCGAGATCGGCGATCTGCGCGCCGTCAGGCATTTCGCCGATCACCGGTCTGACGCTGATCTCTCGGTTACTTCGCCAGATTATCAGGTTAGCCGCGCCGCCGATCGGCATTTCGGCAACGATCAGCGGTAGATCCCGCATTCTCGCGATGTCCAGCCCGTTGGCGGAAAGAATTACGTCTCCCAGCTCAAGGCCAGCGCGGGCGGCGGGCCCGCCTGGGCTTACACCGGCAACGAGCGCGCCTTCGGGTTTCAATAATCCGAATCCCTGCGCGATTTCGATGGTAACCGGCTGGATTTGCACGCCGAGCCAACCGCGCTTGACCTTACCATACTCCCTCAATTGCTCAACCACAGGTCGTGCAAGGTTAGCTGGAATGGCAAACCCGATGCCCACCGAGCCACCATTGGGCGAGTATATCGCGCTGTTTATACCGATAACTTTTCCCTCGAGATCGAAGGTCGGACCGCCAGAATTGCCCCGGTTGATCGACGCGTCGATCTGCAAAAAATCATCATAAGGTCCGGAGTGAATATCGCGGCCGCGGGCAGAGATTATCCCGCTGCTGACTGTGTCGTCGAGGCCGAAGGGGTTCCCAATTGCCAGCACCCAATCGCCGACACTCACAGCGTTACTGTCACCCCAATGCACATAGGGAAGGGGTTGTGGAGTATCGATCTTCAGCAGAGCCAGATCGGTCAGTGGGTCCCGTCCGATAATCCTGGCCCGGACCTGGGTCGAATCGTGAAATGTGACAGTGACAGTGCCCGCGTTCTCTAGGACATGGTCATCGGTCACGATAAAGCCGCTCGGATCGATGATGAACCCCGAACCCAAGGCGAGCCCCGGAAGGTTCGGCGCGCCTTTTCTCTCCTGTTCGTCGAAGAATTTATGCAGCAACTCGTCGAGTTCCGAGGGTGGCAGGCCGGCCGTTGCTTGCGGGTCGTTGACTGGGTTTATCTCAACGCTTGCGTCCCCATTGGCTGCCGTTTTGCCCGGTTTTTGAACAGCCGAGACATTGACGACGGCGGGGAGAACTTCCTGCACTAGGGGCGCAAAACTCGTCATCGTGATGCGCTTTCCGTGCGATGGCTCTGACGATGAACCGGAAACCAGAGGCGTGCAGCCGATCGCAACCAAGGCGATGCCGAACAGGAGGGACGTGATGGTCGAGGCTGTCGCGGCTCTTCGCCCCGCGTGGGTCACTCTGGTGCCGCCCTGATCGTTCATCATGCCCTCTGCTCGTTCGCGCGATGATAGCGCAAACCAGAGCGAGGTGAGTTAACGCAGATAACTGCCTCTCGATTGCGATGCCGCTCGCGGCAATCATCACGCGCCACGCTCCGAGCAGAAAATCGGTTGGTCAGCCCGGTGACGGCGCGCTCGCCGGTTAAAAGAAGCGCTAATTCAGACTGAGTGAGGGCCTGGCTCCACGCGGACGACTGTAATGGTTGCAGTGGTCTTTGGAGTGATTTAACCGGGCGGCTTCATCGCCACATCGAGCATGACATTAGGCAGGATCTCGCGGATTACGCTTCGCAGGGTCGCCTCGTCCTGCGCTATGGCGCAGGCCAAGAGCCGGCGCGAGCCACGGCGCAAGACCCGGGCAGTGGCACGTCCGTCACTTCCGGGCCGTATAGTTGCGAACGCATCGGCCGGCTCGATCCGCTTCAAGACGCGCTTGAGAGCCTGCAGCCCTTCCGAGGTTTCAACATCGTATGCGGGGGCATCCGGGCTGACCGGCTCAGTCTCCTCCTCGACCGCAGCGTCGATCGCCTCGACTGGCCGGTAACGAGACAAGGATTGATAAATCGCGCGGCCAGGGTCGGTATCGATGCGCGATTGCAACTCCCAACTCTCACCGCGTGCAGAAAGCTCTGTGATGAGCGCAAACAGGTCGTCGCTGTCCTCCTCGTGTGAACAAGTCAAGAATGCGAGGCGGCCGTCATGCTCGACAACGCGGTCGTCGTCCTCGGCGAAACCGAGTTCGGCTAACGCGTTGTCGAGCGCCCGGCGTGACGCGACTAGGAGCGTCGTCACATGAAGCCGTTTTCCGCTCTGCGCCGGATCCTTTTCCGCCATCATCTCCCTCCGCGTCGGCGCATTCGGCCGGCAGCAATCCTAGGCGGCGGCCGTCAAGCGCGGGACCAAGATACGCTTCGCACGCCTAGTCGGACTGAATCTCCCCGGTCCGATTCAACCGTATATCCCGGTCGACGTACAAGCTCATCAACAGGCCAAAGCCGAGCATCACGGTAAGCATAGCGGTTCCGCCATACGATATGAGCGGTAGCGGTATGCCGACGACCGGGAGCATGCCTGTGACCATCGCTATGTTTATAAACACGTAGAGAAAAAAATTGGTGACAATTCCTAGGGCAAGCAGCCTTCCGAAATGGCTGCGGCTGCGCAGAGCAACGGCAAAGCCGTAAGCTATCATCGCAATATATAGCGCTATCAGCACCAGCCCACCGATCAAACCGAATTCTTCGGCCAAGGTGGTAAAAATAAAATCGGTCTGCTTCTCCGGCAAAAAGCTAAGATGGCTCTGGGTCCCGAGAAGAAATCCTTTGCCAAACAAACCACCCGAGCCCAGCGCAATCTTCGATTGGAGGATGTGGTAACCGGCCCCAAGCGGGTCGCTGTTTGGGTTCAGGAATGTATAAATACGGCTCTTTTGGTAATCTTTCAGGCATCTCCAGATTAAAGGTAATGAAATACTCGCGGCTATACAAATAAACCCGAAAACTCTCAGCCGCACCCCCGCGAGGAACGGTAACGCAATGCCGTCGAAAAGCAGGACCGCTGCGGTCCCTAGATCGGGCTGTTTGAGAACCAACGCAACAGGAAGGATGATCATGAGTGTGGGTAGAAGCAGAAAACGAAATTTGGTAATGCTGCTTTCTGTCAGGCAATGAAAATAGCGGGCAAGTGCCAACACCAGTGCCACACTCATCAATTCGGACGGCTGGAGTTGAATAATCCCGAGATCGATCCAGCGCTGCGCGCCCATTCCTACAAATCCTCGTAGGTCAACCGCAACAACTATAAGCAAAATCATAAAATATACCCAGTATGCAATTTTGTACCAATAACGGATACTGAGCAACGCCGCTCCGGTCATTGGAAGCAGGGCAATCGCGAAACGTGTCGTCTGCTTGATAGCCCAAGGCTGCATGCTACCGTCAGCAGCTGAATACAAGGCAGCAATTCCGATTGCTGCTGTCGCCGACACCAGCAACACTAAGCCCCAGCCAATCCCAAGAATTCTATTAGCGAACTTTGGCTTTGATCGCCCGAGATTTGAAATTAGGCCTGACAAAAATTCACCCGGGGGCTGCTGCAGAAACGATACCTGAGGGCTGCAAAACGGGGGCGGATCGCGCCACCGTGTCCTTATCGGGAACGCGTCGCGCGGGATCGCGCTGCTGTACCTCGCGCAGCACATCGCGGCAAATCGGTGCCGCCACCGCTGACCCCCCACCGCCGTGTTCGACCACGGTGGCGCAGACGTACCTTGGATTACCGACCGGGGCAAATCCGACGAAGAGCGCGTGGTCGCGTTCCTTCCATGGAATTTCGGTAATCTTACGGAGCTTATGATCACGTTCGTATTCCGTGATACGGCGCACCTGGGACGTGCCGGATTTGCCGCCCATGGCCAAGCCGGGCTCAGCAATGCGCGCGGCGTAAGCGGTCCCGCCCGGTTCGTTGACGACTGCGTTCATCCCATCGAGGACGAGGTCGACGGCGTCGGGCTCGAGCCCTAATGGTGGAAACGACGTAGCCGTTATGTCGCCGCCCGGAGGCATCACACCGGCTTGGCGGACAAAATGGGGGATTACTACCCGGCGGGAGGCAAGCCGAGCGACCATCGTCGCGATCTGCAAAGGCGTGGCGAGAACCGATCCCTGCCCAATCCCAGCAATCACAGTTTCGCCTTGCTGCCACGCCGTTCCGGTGGTCGCCAGCTTCCACTTTCGGGTTGGGATCAACCCAGCCTTTTCGCCCGGGATATCGATGCCCACAGCGGCGCCATAGCCGAGACGATGCGCCATCGTGGAAAGACGATCGATACCGAGACGCCGCGCAGTTTCGTAAAAGAACACATCACAAGACTTTTTGATGGCGTCGCGCAGTCGAAGCGTTCCGTGACCACCGTGCCGCCAGCAATGAAAAACGGTGTTGCCAAGCTGGAATTGTCCGGTGCAGGTAATCGTGGTTTCCGGAGTCAGCACTCCTGCTGACAACGCCGCGAGCGCGACGACGGGCTTAAATGTCGAACCCGGCGGATAGGTCCCGGCGATAGCCTTGTTGGCCAATGGATGGCGAGGATCGGTAACGAGTTGCTGCCAAATACTGGCTCTGAGGCGGTTGTTGAAAGCGCTCGGATCGAAACTTGGGCTCGACATTAGGGCGAGCACTTCGCCGCTTGCTGCATCAAGCAGGACAATCGAGACGCTCTGCTCGCCCTGACACCGTTGGGTCACAAACTCCTGCATCGCCACATCGAGACCGATCACGACATCCTGCCCTTGCTTGGCATCGACCCGAGCAAGCTCGCGAACGACCCGACCGAAAGCATTGACTTCGACTTGGCGCGTACCAGCGGCACCGCGCAGCGTCACGTCCTGGGATTTTTCAACGCCAGTCTTGCCGATGCGGAAATCGGGTAGTTCGAGCAGCGGATTGCCATCGAGCTCCTCCTCTGAGACCGCCGCCACGTAGCCGATCGCATGCGCCGTCATTTCTCGAAATGGGTAATTTCGGGTGAGACCCTGATCGATCGAGACGCCCGGCAGCTCGGGTACGGCAACCTCGACCCTGGCCATTTCGTCCCAGGTAAGATTGTCGCGCACCACGACCGGGATAAAAGTGTGTTTACGTCGCACCTCATGCAAAACCCGACTACGATCCGAGTCGTCGAGCTTGAGCAGGCGCTCAAGGGCATCGAGCGTCGCCCTGATATCCCCTGCTTGTTCAGCGACGATAACGAGATGATAGTCTTGCCGGTTATCGGCAAGCGGGGTCCCGAAACGGTCAAGGATGCGCCCGCGCGGCGGTGCCACCAGCCTCACACTCATGCGATTCTCATCAGCCAGCACTTTATAACCAGCGGCATCGATCACCTGAAGCTGGTATAATCGGCCGGAGAGGGCGGCGACGAGCAATAGTTTAGCACTTCCGAGAGCCGCTGCGCGCCGGTTGAAATGGCGGCGTCGTTGCGCTTCCTGCGTAATGCCGATCCGCGAAGGCGCTTCCTTGACCGGCATAGTCAGCCCGTTCCGATGGGGGCGAATTGGATCCGGCCCAGCAGATAGCTCAAGATCGGAAAGAGCGAGATCGTCAGCGCTGTGCGGAAAACGCTTCCGGTGAATCCGATAAATTGGAAAGCGAGTACTGAATGCAGCATCCACAATCCGGCCATGGCAGCGCTCGTCAGCAGCGTGAAGCCACCCCAAAGGAAAGAGAATGTCCGGTTGATAAACCAGCGCCTACACCGCAGCACCGCAACCCTTGAGAGAAGGAATAGAAAGGGCGTAACCCCCGGTAGCCCTCCGGATAGAAGATCATAGACCACACCAATTCCAAATAACGCTAATGGCGGGAGCAGGTCAGGCCGGAAGATCGTCCAGTAATAAACCGTCATCAGCGCAAATGCAGGAGTCAGGTTAACATATCCGGGAAGATGTACAGGCTGAAGGGAGAGCAGCGCCGCGAGCAACGTCGTAGCGAACGGCATTAGGTGAGCTGCAGGAATGCCATCCGGATGGCTGGACGCGACGTTATCTGTTTGCAGCGGCATTTCGTCCTCAGCGGCGGTTCGCCGTGTCGGCGGTCCCCGGTCCGGCATGCCGGCTAAAGGGTGAGGCGGTCGCCACCGGCGTCGGCAACGCGTCGGTAAGGCCATAATCGACGATACGGACATATTCGACTTGAGACAGCTCGGCATAAGGTTCAACCCGGGGTGGTCCGCGATCAACCGTATCGACGATTCCGACAGGAAGGCCCGGCGGGAAAACGCCTCCTTCCCCCGAAGTGACGATCCGGTCTCCGCTTCTCACCGCTGTGGCGGGGTCGAGGTACGATAGGGAGGGAAGCCGCGAATTGTCGCCGGCCAGGATCGCCCGCTGCCGTGAGCGCTCGACGATAACCGGAACACGGGAATTCAGGTCGGTGATCAGGAGAATGCGCGCGGTCCGGGCTCCGATCTCGTAAACCCGGCCAACCAAGCCTTCGCCCGTAACTGCGGCTTGATCGCGGACGACGCCAACATTGTTGCCGGCGTCAACCAAAAGGCTGCGCAAAAAGGCGCCTCCGGAACTGGCTATGACCCTGGCGGTGACATTCGAGACGGCGGCTTCCGGAGTCAGCTTCAACAAATCGCGCAACTGTGTGTTTTCGGAGGCTAGGGCCAGTGCCGTTTGCTGCCAGCGCAGCAGTCTTTTGTTTTCTTCTACAAGTCGGAGATTATCCTGATAAACGTGGATCATTCCTTGACCGCGGTCGAAAATATATTCGATTGCTGCCGGCGGGCGCGACAGCATGTCCAATATCGGTGCAGCATCATCAGCTGCCGAGATGCGGACCGCTTCGAACATAACCTGATCGATTTTAGCCAGAATGATCATTATCGCGGATATCATAACGAGAAGCGGAACGACGATCCGCTGCGCTGAAGAGCGACGTAGCGCTGCTAACCGGATCACGATTCTCTCGCCAGCCAACCGCGCGGTCGGCAAGCCTGCACGCTGGCGTGCTTCCGCCAACGGGCGCGAAAAGCCTTACTGTGCGGCGCCCCGATGCAAGTGTTCATGAGCTCCCCACCCGCTCAGTGGCGGTCAGAAAACCCCCTTTACCACGTATTTATCAAGACGGATTTGAGTGTCTTCATTTCTTCGAGCGTTCTGCCGGTGCCGAGGGCTACGCAACTTAAAGGATCGTTGGCGATCGAGACCGGAAGTCCGGTGGCGTGACGCAACACCAAGTCGAGGTTGCCGAGTAACGCGCCTCCTCCCGTCAGCACGATCCCTTTATCGACGATGTCGGCGGCAAGTTCGGGGGCAGTGTGCTCAAGGGCGACTTTGACGGCCTCGACGATCGAACCCACCGGTTCAGCTAAGCTCTCGGATATTTGCCGCTCGCTGACCACGATTTCCTTTGGCACGCCATTCATTAGGTCGCGGCCTTTGATCTCCATGATTTGCCCATCGCCATCTTCGGGCGTGCAGGCTGAACCGATCTCTTTTTTAATTCGCTCGGCGCTGCTTTCGCCAACCAAGAGGTTGTGATTACGGCGGATGTAGGCGATGATCGCCTCGTCCATTTTGTCGCCGCCAACCCGCACCGAGCGGCAATAGACAATACCCCCTAATGACAGCACCGCGACCTCGGTCGTTCCGCCGCCGACATCGACAACCATCGATCCGGTCGGTTCCGTGACCGGAAGCCCGGCTCCAATCGCTGCCGCCATCGGCTCTTCGATTAGAAATACCCGGCGCGCACCAGCACTCTCGGCCGATTCTTGAATCGCACGTCGTTCGACTGCGGTTGAGCCTGATGGCACGCAGACCACAACCTGCGGCGTGGCAAAACTGCGACGATTATGAACCTTTCGGATGAAATGTTTAATCATTTCCTCTGTGACTTCGAAATCGGCGATTACACCGTCACGCAGCGGCCGGATGGCCTGGATGTAACCGGGAGTGCGGCCGAGCATCAACTTGGCTTCTTCCCCCACGGCAAGCACCTGCTTTCGGCCTTTGACGTTAGCAATCGCCACCACCGACGGTTCGTTGAGCACGATGCCTCGTCCCTTCACGTAGACAAGGGTATTTGCGGTGCCGAGGTCGATTGCCATGTCGGCGGACAATAAACCCAACATTCGTCCAAACATTTCGCCACAAATCCGACGTTGCAGAAAATCAAAGTCCGACGGCGTACGTTCCCCTTGGAAATCGAATTGGGGGCCGCGAAGAGCACGCATCGGCACGGCTTGAATCTCACCGGGCTTCTCCCCGCGGAGATTGTTTGATCCTTGCGGATCGCCGGCCCGTTTGCAAGGTGCCCGATCGGGTGGCGATCCGGGGTTCCGATCGGTGCCAATTATCAGCGGTGCGGGTGGTTGTCGTATATAAAAGAGCCGGCGTCGGCGAGGCCGACCCCGGCTAGGCTGCGGGTGGCAAACCCGCGACAGGGAGACTTTGCCAAGCCGGGCTGCAGATAGAGGCGGGAGCCCGGCATCCCGCCCGTCTCGTCAACGCGGTGAACCGCGTCCAGTTCCAAGCGGCCCGCCCAGGCGAAGCGTTGTTCCTAGGATCCCCGCGGCACGCGTTCAACGGGCGGGCACGCAGCGCGGATGGTCTTCGCGGTACAATGCGACTGTCGACGGGCCGCCAGTCGCGAATGATCGACCCTTATCCTGGAGCGATTAACCAAGCTCTCCGCCTCTCGCGTCTGGGCCCCGCATGGCGCCGTGTCTTCGATCGACGGACCGCGCCGCTCAAGGCCGATACCGACATGCTTGCGCAACGCTTCTCGTCCCCGCGACAATCGCGATCGGACAGTTCCAACAGGTACGTTCAGGACGGCGGCAACCTCTTCGTAGCGCATGCCCTCCAAACCGACAAGCAGGATGGCTGATCGCTGCTCCTCCGGTAATCTTGCGATAGCGCGTTCGAGATCGCGCAGTTCGAGCCGCTGGCCCTGTTGCGGCGCGCGGATCAGCAGCGGTTCGCTGTCGGTCAACACTACTGCCGATCCTTCGCGCACAGATCGGCGCACGTAATTTACATATTGATTGTGCAGAATCGTGAACAACCACGCTCGCAGATCCGTGCCTCTCTGCCATAGATGCAGCTTGCCGAGAGCGCGGGTGAGGCAGTCCTGAACGAGATCGTCGGCGGCGGAGTTGTCCCGGGTCAATGCCCGGGCATAACGCCGAAGGCGTGGGATTTCCGCTTCGATGTCCCTGTACGTGTTCCCCACGAAAAACTCCCGATGGCGGCTACGACCAGCCGCGATGCTGATCCCAATCCGTGTCACTCTATCGGGGCGGTGTAATTCGATAATGTCAGCTGGGCTGGTTTTATGTAAGGATTTGTAACCATATGTATATTCGTTCCTTCGCGGCATGCCGCATCGAGCGTCCAACGCTCGTTGGAACCAACCCGTGCACAGGCAGGCAAGCGCAGAAAGATGAGCGACATTGGACACATACTGGTTGTCGACGATCAGAGAGAGATCTGCGACATGGTCCAGGACTACCTGTCCAGCGAGGGATATCGGGTATCGATCGCGCATGATGGTACCGGCATGCGTCGCGCCATCGCGCAAGCGCCGATAGACCTCGTCGTTCTCGATCTGATGCTGCCGGGCGAGGACGGGCTGACGCTTGCCCGTTGGCTGCGTGAGGAATCGAGTGTTGGCATCATCATTCTGACCGGACGCGGCGAGACGGTTGACCGCATCATCGGTCTTGAGATGGGCGCCGACGACTATCTGCCGAAACCATTTCACCTTCGCGAATTGTTGGCCCGGGTCAAGAGCGTGCTGCGGCGAGTGTCGGGCCGTACCCCGGAGAGAGCCCCGGTACAGCGTTCGCAAGCGCGGTTTGCGGGATGGCACCTCGATCTCTCGAGCCGCGAGTTGTTCTCGCCCTCGGGACAGGAGGTCAGGCTGACCACGGGCGAATTCGACCTGCTGTCCGCATTTGTCAACAATGCCAATCAAGTGCTCACACGAGACCGGCTTTTGGACTTGGCGCGAAATCGCGAAGCGGGCCCGTTCGATCGAACAATCGACGTGCAGGTTGGGCGGCTTCGCCGCAAGCTGGAGGATGACCCGCAGAAACCGTCGATGATCAAAACCGTTCGCGGTACAGGCTATATCTTCACCCCGACGGTCGAGACCAGCTGAGGGTCGGACCTAAACGGTTAAGTAGCTGCGGACTTGGGTTTCGTCCATGTCCTCCCTCCTGCCGGAGACGACGATTTCGCCACGCTGCATGACTAGAAAAGAGGCAGCGAGGTCGCGCGCAAACTCGAAATATTGCTCGACGAGCAGGATCGCCATGTCGCCGCGTGACGCAAGGCTGCGGATAACCCGTTCTATGTCCTTGATAATCGATGGCTGAATGCCTTCGGTCGGTTCGTCGAGCACAAGCAGCCGGGGCCGGGTCACGAGGGCGCGCGCGATAGCCAGCTGTTGCTGTTGACCTCCGGAGAGATCGCCGCCGCGACGACCGAGCATGTCCCTCAGTACTGGAAAAAGTGTGAAGATGTCGTCCGGGACGTAGCGCAACGCGCGCGGCAGCGGTGCAAACCCGGTTTCAAGATTCTCTTTTACGGTCAAGCGGGCAAAGATTTCGCGGCCTTGCGGGACGAGAGCGAGGCCGGCGCGGGAGCGCTTATACGGAGGCATGCCGGTCAGGTCTTTGTCTTCCCATGTTATGTGCCCGGCGCGGATCGGCTGAAGACCGAATATCGCGCGTAAGAGGGTGGTCTTGCCGACACCGTTGCGGCCGAGGATGCAAGTCACCTCGCCTTTACTCGCGGTGAGGCTGATGCGGCGAAGCGCATGGCTGGCGCCGTAATAGAGGTCGACCGCTTCGACGGACAGATGAGTCACCGGCCGAGATAGACTTCGATGACGCGGTGGTCGTTCTGGACATCATCGATCGAACCTTCTGCGAGCACTCCTCCTTCATGAAGAACCGTCACTTTCACCGCAAGCGCGCGGACGAACGCCATGTCGTGTTCGACCACCATCACGCTGCGGGTGCGGTTGATCTCCCGCAGCAGATCCGCTGTTGCCACGGTCTCAGCGTCGGTCATGCCGGCCACCGGTTCATCGACCAGGAGTAGTCTGGGCTCCTGGGCGAGTAGCATGCCGATCTCCAGCCATTGTTTTTGACCGTGCGAGAGGTCGGCCGCGCGGCGGTCGCGTTCGGCCCCGAGGCGGATCGTTAGGAGGATCTCCTCAAGCCGTGCGCGCTCATCGGGCGTTTCGCGCGCCCAAAGCGCGAAGCGAGGGGAGCGATCGCCGTTGAGCGCCAGCAGGACGTTGTCGCGCACCGACAGAGGTTCGAATACCGTCGGGCGCTGGAACTTGCGGCCGACGCCTAGCCGGGCGATTGCCGGCTCGTCTAGCCGCGTCAGATCGGTGTCGTCGCCGAACACCACTCGCCCCGCGTCGGGCTTCGTCTTGCCGGTGATCACGTCCATCATCGTGGTCTTGCCGGAACCATTAGGGCCGATCACCGCCCGCATCTCGCCTGGTTCGAGCGCCAGCGACAGCTCGTTGAGCGCCCTGAAGCCGTCGAAGGAGACGCTAACGCGGTCAAGGTAGAGGAGTGGCCCCTCGGTCACCCCGCGACCTCGCGCACCGCTGCCTCGGCTGCGGCCGATTTGCGATCGGCCGTAGCAGAGGGCAGGCGCACTGAAAACAGCCCAATAATTCCGCGCGGAAGAAACAAAGTAACCAAGACAAACAACCCGCCGAACGCAAACAGCCAGATTTCCGGCAAGGCGTTGGTCAGCCAGGTTTTGCCAAGGTTGACCGCGACTGCACCCAGGATTGCTCCAGCCAGCGTGCCGCGGCCGCCGACCGCGACCCAGATCACCGCCTCGATCGAATTGCCGGGTGAGAATTCCGAGGGGTTGATGATGCCAACCTGCGGAACGTAAAGCGCACCGCCTACCCCGGCGATGACCGCCGAGACGACCCAAACCGCCAGCTTGTACGATTCGGGCCGGTAGCCGAGGAAGCGGGTGCGCGCCTCTGCATCGCGCACCGCCACTAGCACCTTGCCAAGCCGCGACCCAGTAATTGCGCGCGCCAGCAAAAACGCAGCCGACAACACCACGGCGGTAATCAACATCAGCCCGACCGAAGTGCTCTCCCGGTCGAGCGGGAAGCTCAAGATGTCCTTGAAGTCGGTCATCCCGTTGTTGCCGCCGAAACCCATATCATTGCGGAAGAAGGCGAGGAGCAGCGCATAGGTCAGCGCCTGGGTAATGATCGAGAAATAGACACCGGACACGCGCGAGCGGAACGCGAACCAGCCGAATACCCAGGCCAGCACGCCGGGCACCATTAGCGCCATGACCAGCGCAAACCAGAAGTGGTCGAAGCCGTACCAGTACCAGGGGAGCTTGTTCCAGCCGATGAAGATCATGAAATCGGGCAGCGTGGGATTGGCGTAGACGCCACGCGCACCGATCTCCCGCATCAGGTACATGCCCATCGCGTAGCCGCCCAGGGCAAAGAACGCGGCATGGCCGAGGGTAAGGATGCCGACATAGCCCCACACCAAATCGACTGCCAACGCCAGGATCGCGTAGCACAGGTACTTGCCTATCAGCGAAATTGCGAAGTCGGGGACATGCGCCGCGCTTCCCGCTGGGGCAACGAGGTTCAAACCCGCGAGCAGTGCGGCGCCGCCGAGTACGCAGCCGAGGGTGGCGATTGTGGTTCGGTCGTTCGGCATCAAGCCTCGGCCGCTCGACCTTTGAGCGGGAACAGCCCTTGCGGGCGGCGCTGAATGAACAGGATCAAGAACACCAGCACCAGGATCTTGGCGAGCACAGCGCCCTCGAAGGGTTCGACGAACTTGTCGACCACACCGAGGGCCATCGCGGCGAACAGCGTGCCCCACAAATTGCCGACGCCACCGAGCACCACCACCAGAAAACTGTCGATGATGTAGTTCTGGCCTAGATTTGGGCTGACATTGTCGATCTGACTCAGCGCGACGCCGGCCATGCCGGCGATGCCGGAACCGAGGCCAAAGGTCAACGCGTCGATTAGCGGCGTGCGGATGCCCATCACCGCAGCCATGCGCCGGTTCTGCGTCACGGCGCGGATCGAGCGCCCGAGCCCGCCCCAGCGCAACGTCGCCATCAGGGCGCCGAGCACGAGCGCGGCAAATAGGATGATCCAGAGCCGGTTTACCGTCAGCGTCAGACCGCCGAGCGCGACCGAGCCGCTCATCCATGCGGGCGAACTGACGTCTTGGTTGGTCGGGCCGAAGATGCTGCGTACCGCCTGTTGCAGGATTAGACTGAGCCCCCAAGTGGCGAGAAGCGTTTCTAGCGGCCTGCCGTACAGAAAGCGGATCAGCGTGCGCTCGATCACCACCCCAAGCCCGCCCGCCACCAAAAATGCCGTCGGCACGGCTAAAAGCAGGCCGACATCGTCAAGGGCCGGGGCAAAAGAGACGATCAGCTGTTGCACCACAAAAGTGGTGTAAGCTCCGATCATCACCATTTCGCCATGCGCCATGTTGATGACGCCCATCACGCCGAACGTGATCGCCAGCCCGGTCGCGGCCAGCAGCAGCACAGCGCCGAGGCTCAGGCCGTAATAAACATCCTCAGCGAGGCCCCATAGCTGCAGCCGCCGGTCGATGTGCTGGATCGCGACGCCGATCGCCGCCGCGACCGCGGGTGGCTGTCCTTGCAGCGAGGAAAGCAGACTCCGCACTGAGAGATCGGCCCGCGCCGCAACGTTGCGTACCGCAGCGAGACGCGCCGAGGATGACCCGGTGCCAGATTTCAGCAGCGCCGCAGCCTGCGCCTCGCGCAGCACGCGGCGGACCGCGGCATCATGTTCCGTCGTCAGCGCCCGTTCGATCAGCGGCAGCGCACCGGCATCGGCCGACTGGAACAGAGCATTGGCCGCGCTTTGCCGGGCCGCCGCATCCTTTGAGAACAAATCGAGCGCGGCCTCGGCGGTGTCGATGGCGGCACGAACCGAATCGGCGACGATCACCAGCCGTAAATTCACCGGTGCCAGCGCCGCCACCTTCAAACCGGTGCGCGCATCAACGAATCCGTCGGTGGTGCGGATGTAGAGCGGCGCGTCCGGGCGCGGCCAGCGCGAAGCGAACAGATGCCCGTCGCGCAAGGCGCTGATGACTGCGGCCGCGCGCGGGCTGCCTGAGACGGCGAGTTGCTGCACCCCGTGTGCCACAAGGTCGAAATTCGTCGCGGCGATATCGGTAAAGGGGTCGTTGCCAACGCGAGCCGCCGCGGGCAACGCCAATACAAGCGCCAACAGCGCGGCTACCACCAAGCCGCGGATAAGGTGTGGGCGGGACCGGCCCCCGGTGCTGCCGCCAAACATCCCCATCCCGCCTAGGCCTTGTGCTTACCGAGGCATTTCCCCACGACGACGTCGTAGCTACCGCACGCCATCGGCGGCAACCAGTCGCCGATCAAATCCTTGCTTTCCGGCAGATAAGGCGACCAAGGCTGGGCGACGACCAAACCCGGCGTCTGCCAGACTATGTTGAATTGACCGTTACCCTGCACTTCGCCGATCAACACCGGTTTAGTCAAGTGATGGTTGGGCATCATCGTAGAGAAATCGCCGGTAAGATTTGGGTAGGCAACGCCGATCATCGCGTCGATCACCGCATCGTGCTCGGTAGTTTCGGCCTTCTCGACTGCTTTTACCCACATGTTGAACCCGATGTAGTGCGCCTCCATCGGGTCGTTGAATACCCGCTTGTCGCTGTCGACCGATTTCTGGAAGGCCGCGACGACTTCCTTGTTGAGTGGAGTATCGACGCTCTCGAAATAATTCCACGCCGCGAGGTGGCCGACAAGGGGCTTGGTGTCAATGCCGGCAAGTTCCTGTTCGCCAACACTGAACGCCACCACAGGGATGTCGGTCGCTTTGATGCCCTGGTTGCCGAGCTCCTTGTAGAACGGCACATTGGCATCGCCGTTGATGGTGGATACAACTCCAGTCTTCTTGCCGGCGGAACCGAACCCCTTGATCCTGGCGACTTCCGACTGCCAGTCGGAATAACCGAACGGCGTATAGTTGATCATTATGTCGGCGAGTGCGATGCCTTTTGACTTCAGATAGGCTTCCAGAATCTTGTTGGTGGTCCGCGGGTAGACATAGTCGGTGCCTTCCAACACCCATCGCTTTACCCCGACCTGGTTCATCAGGTAATCGACCGCCGGGATCGCCTGCTGGTTTGGCGCGGCACCGGTGTAGAACACGTTGCGGCTGCACTCCTGGCCCTCGTACTGCACCGGGTACAGCAGGATACCGTTCAGTTCCTCGAACACCGGCAGCACCGACTTGCGGGACACCGAGGTCCAGCAACCGAACACCGCTGCCACCTTGTCGATCGACAGCAGCTGCTTCGCCTTCTCGGCAAAGAGCGGCCAGTTCGAAGCCGGATCAACCACCACGGGCTGAAGCTGCCGGCCCATGACCCCGCCCTTCGCGTTCTGTTGGGCGATGAGCATCAGCATCACATCTTTGAGAGGGGCTTCGCTGATCGCCATCGTGCCGGAAAGCGAGTGCAGAATGCCGACCTTGATAGGTCCCGTCTCGGGCACGGCGGAAGCCGCCTTAGCCCGCGGGATCAGGTCGGGGATCGCGCCAAGTCCGGCCGCAGCCGCGGTGAACCCGGCACCGAGCAGACCGAGCTGCCGACGATTTATAGTGAAGCCCTCGGATGACATGAACTCTTCCCCTCAATGTGCCATGCTGACGGTGTTATATCCGGCTGAGCAAGAACGAGGCCAAGCTCCAATGAGCTCCCGATCCGAAGACCGGTTGGTTTGCTCCCTCGGTTTTCAGCAAAAATTAGCGAACCTGCTTTGCCAAGCGGCGCCGCTAAGACGACGCTACCGCGCGTCGTCGTCTCGGCCCGGCGTCGGACGCTCAAATCTCTGCGATTAATTCTTGAGCATTTTATGCCGACCGGCGCGCCATCTGCCATATGGGGGTCACTCAGCGCGTGGCAAACCGAAGACCACGCCGTTATCCTGGTGCGAGAATACCGAGCACCAGTTCAAAGGGATCAGCAATGACCGATACCGACGCTGTGCTTGCGGCCAATCTCGAGTTCTACCGGGCGTTCACGATGCGCGATATCGAAGCGATGGATGCTGTATGGGCGCGTCATGCGCCGATCGCCTGCCTCCATCCGGGATGGACCGCGCTGACCGACCGAGACGCCGTAATGTCCAGTTGGGGCGGGATTTTATCAAACCCCGACGCTCCGCGCGTCACCTGCTTTGACGAGCGCGTGCTGCTCTTCGGCGATACCGCTCTCGTGCTCTGCGAAGAGGAACTCGACGGCGGCGGCACCCTCGCTGCCAGCAATTTCTTCGTCCGTGAAGCCGGCGTTTGGCGGCTCGCCCATCACCATGCTGGTCAGATCGTAACTCGCCAGACAGGAAGGCGCCGGCCGTCCCATCTGAACTGAGTGGCGATGCCTCAAACCACAGCACGCGGTCCAGGTTGGCGAGACTGCTCGAAGGCCGCGCGCACCTCCGCCAGCCGAGCGGCGGTTTCGCGCTCGATGATCCCGTCCACCCGTGCCGGGCGGAAGCGCCGCTGAAATGCGGCGACGGAAAAGGCGTCGCCGACGGGTGCAACGCAATAGCCGATTGCGGCAAGGTCGGCAACGGCTTTCGCTTGATCCACTTCCCGGTCTTCGTCCGGACCAAAGGGCTCCGGCCAGATTCCGATGCCAGCCCGGGCGAGGCGCCGCCAATCGAAAAGTTCGCCGGGGTCGCTCTTACGGTCGGGCGCGATGTCGGAATGACCGACGACACGATGTGCGGGAATCGGATGTCGGGAGAGAATGTCACGACAGAGCCGCTCGACTGCCGCCATCTGAGATTCGGCGAACGGACGGTAACCCCATTCGTGACCGGGATTGACGATCTCGATTCCGACCGACACGAAATTGAGGTCACGCTCACCTTCCCAGCACGACAATCCGGCATGAAAGGCGCGGCGCATCTCGGGTACCAACCGCCAGATTGTGCCGTCTTCCTCGACGACGTAATGGGCGCTGACTCGCGCGGTCGGATCGCATAGCCGGTCGAGTGCCGCTGCGGAGCTTTGCATACCGGTGTAGTGCAGTACCAGCATGTCGATGCGCGGCGGCTCCCCGCGCGCAGCGTGATTGGCGGAGAGCCGTTCGCGAATTGAAAACGTGGTCATCCTATCTCGGTCGTGTAGCTTCGCCCTCTCGCGAGCCTTTCATAGGCGGCGCTAATCCGCGCAGTCCTGGCAGTCGCGAATGCCACGCATTCCGGCGTCAGACCTTGCGCCATGACGAGTTGGGGGTGGCTTGCACTCTCGAGCCGACGGTATGCGATTCGGATCTCGCTGAGCGGAGTGTCAGCGGCCACGCCGAGGATCGCATAGCGTTGCCGCAACTGGCTTTATTCGGCTCGAAGGGGTGCGCGCGAATGCGCGCGTAGTCGGGGACTTCAAAGCCAAAATGGCGCGCGACCTCCCGCAAATAGGCGTCCTCGGCGGCGCATATCCGGTTGTCGGCGAACGCAATACGGAACAGTCCGTCAGCCGGATGTTCCAGCACCATCGGGTTGGTCGCGACCATTCGCCGAACCTGGTGAGCGTTCAAAACCGTGCCTGCTTCTGCGGGCGAGGTCGAATACCAACCGGACTTCTTCATCCGGACGTTATCCGAAACACCTCGTTAAAGGCGTCAACTTCGTCGCGGGTGATGTCGCCATCCGCCCTCGCCATCTTGGCGCCGAGAGAGATAGCCGCGATCGTAAAAGCAACCCGTGGCGGCGGTCGGCATCGGCGAGGTCGGGTCCGTGCCCACGCCGGTGAGCGATGTGATCGGCGGCATGATCGAGCAATGCACCAAGCGCGCCGCCAAAGGGCAGTTCCCGCACGCTGGTGACGATCCGACTGATAAAGCTCATGAACCCCAGATGCTGTTTGGCAGAGCAGAGAGTGATCCGGGGTTCTCGTTCCCGGGTTCGCCTTCCCTGTCGGCCGATGCTTGCTAGTCGGGAGCCATTGTAAAAGGAGGTCCGGAGTAGCGAGAGCCAATTTTGGGCTCGTCTGGGGTGCAGAGCAAGGGCCACGGTGCACGGAGTTATCAACTGTCGGGACAGCTTGCAGCCCTCGGTGCCGGCCATGCTCCTCAGCCATTTCAGCGAACCCGAGCGCGACCGGTGCCGTGTCGATCAGGGCAGCGCTCGATCGCGAACATGCGCTCCGCTCGTTCTCGATCGACTTTACCGGCCGCGGAGCGCGCCGCTGCGAGGTAGTGCCGGCCAGGCGCATCAGCGCGGGACCAAACCAACTCAAGGCTTTCACCCGTGGCGGGATGGAACCGTGTTAGGGCCGGGATCAGCAGACCGATCATTGCAGCGATCATTGTCGACATGCTCGGCAAACCGATTACCGAGGTCGGCACTGAGCGGCCGCGTGGGCCGTTCAAGGGGATCGCCGGCGGCGCTCTCGCCGGCCGAATCCGATGCCAGCAAAGATTCGACCCAAGCCCTTCGTGCGTTCACCAGATCGGGCCCACCAAATGGGTGAGGCCAAGCCTCAGCTATCGCTCTCGCTTAAATTTCACAATCGCGCATGGCCCAACACTCCGCATCGTCGAATGGGTCGAGCCGAGACCGAGTTGTGCATGGGTAACGAATCTTTAGCCTAAATCTGCGATTAGTAGCCCATTCCCACTGGGGACAGCAGATTCGAGAATACCCTTTGGCAAGTCTTCTTCGGTATAGCAGCGCGGATGAGCATCGTGGCGGGGACGTTTGGACGGGTATCGCCGCTTTGTGCACCGGTCCCCAATTCCGCGGGTAAAGATGGACCGCGAGTGAATTTGATGGGCTTGTTCTCTTTACCGGCGCCGCGGTGAGCTTCACCCGGATTCCTCTGCGCGGCCTTTGTCGCCGGCAATTCGCCGGGAGCTGTCCGCGTCGCAGCAACTCGCGGCTAAGGAAACAGAGCGAGCTTTTGCAAAAGACTCTCGACCATATCGGCGAAGGCCTCAGTGTTTTCGATGCGCGGGGCAGGCTAAGCGCACGCAACTCGCGGTTTTGCGGACTTCTGGGCCTGCCGTCGGATATCCCGGTCGGGATGCCGCTGAGAGAAATCCTAATGCGCCAGGCAGTTCAGGGTGCTTTCGGCGATGTGGATCCAATTGCAGAGACACACCGACGTCTCACACAATTCTACCGGGAGGTTCCGACTACAAAGGAACGGATAACCCCGAGCGGCCGAATCCTCCAAATCCGGCGCAGCGCCATGCCCGACGGTGCGGTGCTCTCCATCTACTCGGACGTGACTGAGATCAGAGCGGGCGAGCGCAAGCTACATGAGGCGCGCAGTCAAGCCGAAGCCGCCAATCATTCCAAAAGCGAGTTCCTCGCCAATATGAGCCACGAGTTGCGCACCCCATTGAATGCGATTATCGGATTTACCGAGATCATTTCGCAAGAGCTATTCGGACCGATCGCCAACAAGAAATATCTCGAATATGTGAAAGATGTACATTCGAGCAGTCTTCACCTGTTGTCAATCATCAACGATGTGCTGGATATGTCGAAGATCGAAGCCGGAAAATTCGAGCTTGCGAAGCAGCCGGTGGCGTTGTTAGATGTGCTGGCCGACGTGATCCGTATCGTACATGAGCGCGCCAGTTGCCGTGGCATCGAATTGGTTTCGCAATCGGGCGACGAACCCGTGATTGTTTGGGCGGACGAGCGAGCGATGAAGCAGATTTTTCTAAATCTGCTCTCGAACGCCATCAAGTTTTCGAGGGATGGAGGAAAAATTTACGTTCGTGTCAGCGGCGAACATGCCGGCTATATTGCTATCGAAGTCGAGGACCACGGCATCGGCATGAACGAAGAGGAGCAACAACGCGCTCTGCAGCCTTTCGGTCAAGCCAAACCGGCAATCACAGGCAACTACGGCGGCACTGGTCTCGGGCTGCCGATTACTAAAGGGCTGGTCGAGGCGCATGGCGGAACATTGTCGATCATCAGCAATGCCGGCGAGGGGACAATGGTACGGGTGATGCTATCAATGCGAGCCGTACTTGTCGACCGCGAGCCCAAACCGGGCTTTGCCATCTCCGAATTCGGGTAAGGGAGCCACTGCGGTTCGGGGAGGTATATCCAACCGCAGGCAGCGAAGCCGTTTGGCTGACTCAAGTAGCCGTCGTCTCGCGGGCGCTGCGCCGTATTATACGGAATAAGGAGATGCCGGGAAGCAGCGCTAAGGTGATAATCGCCAGCAGTCGGAAGCAATCCGTATAGGCGGCGAACGAGGCGGCTGCCTGCAGGCGCTCCGGAGAGAAACTTGGATTCCGGGCTTGGTCGTAGAGTTCGCTGAGATGAAAGTGAATCCGCGCCTGCAGCACCGCCGTCATCGCAGCGACACCGGTCGCACAGCCCAGTTGCCGGGCCAAATTATAGACGCCGGCGGCGTCTGTGCGCAGGTCTGCGGCAAGGGTTGAAAAGGCGAGAGTGCTGAGCGGGGTGAACAGCAGGCCGACGCCGACGCCTTGAGCGGCGCTGGCGGCGGCGAGCCAAGTCTCCCCCGCATCCGCCGGAATTCGAGCCATCCAATTAAAGGCGCCGGCTGTCATAACCAGGCCGAGCGCCAACAAAGCGCGATGATCGACCCGATCGATAACATAGCGAATCGTCAGCATCATCGCCATGGTACCGATCCCCCGCGGAGCGATTACCAGGCCCGCTTGTGTGGCGTTCCAGGCGAACGGCCCTTCGCCCAGAGCCGGAACAAAGACTATGGTTGTAAACAAAATCGCTCCCACCAGAAAATTATAGAGAGTCGCAATCGCGAAGTTAGCGTCTCGGAACACTTCAAATCTGATCAGTACAAAACGTGCTCGACGACTTTGTAATGCAATGGTAGCGGACGCCAACGTCGCTATGCCCGCGGCGCAAAGCGTTTCCGGCGAGGGCGGCCATATCTGGCCGATACTGCGTTGGAGCGCCAGCTGAAGCGAACCTGTGGTGATAGCCAACATTGCGATGCCGACACCGTCGATTGGGCCGGGGTCGCCGGAACCGGCGCCTGACGGGATGGTTCCCAATCCCAAGAGCGCAACTGCCCCGATCGGAGCGTTCAACGCAAAGATCCATCTCCACGACGAGAGATCAGTAATCACCCCCCCGAACACCGGACCGAGCATCGGCCCCGCCATGATCGTGGCTCCCCAGATGGCAAGCATGCGGCCATGTTCCGACTTCGGGTAAATATCGAGGATGATCGCCTGCGACAAAGGCTGGATGATGCCGGCTGCGGCACCTTGGAGCAGTCGAAAGAAGATCAGTGCATAAAATGCAGTTGCGGTCGCGCAAAGCAATGAAGCAGTAACAAATAGTACGACTGCTGCGACGAAGACTCGGCGTGGGCCCCAGCGACGGCGCAGGCAGCCGCTCAAAATTGCGGTCACGGCGGACGCGCAGAGATAACCTGTCATCACCCAAGAGCCGAGATCGATGCCGCCGCTGAACCCTCGTTCGAGCTGCGGGAGAGCAACGTTGGCGATCGTGGCGTCAAAGGCTTGCATCGCTGTCGCGATCATCAGCGCGGTGGCTGCCTGACGCCGGCCAGCGATCGACGACGCGGCCGCGTTTGCGGTCATTCGAGCGCGCCGTCCGCCGCGAAGTTCGAATTCATGCGGTGGCTGTCGTGTCGATTATGCTCGTGCATGGCGAAGCCGCGAAAATGAGATTGCGAGCGGAGGAAGCTCGTCTTGTCCATCGGCCCAAAAAATTTGGCGCCCGTAAAGGTGCGGAGCTTCGCTCTGGCTCAGCATTTATGCAGACATTGCATCAACAGCAGGAGCAACCTGCGGCATTGACAGAATGTGCCTCAACGATCTAAGCATCGAACATTAATCCTTTCCAGAACAATCTCACACATAAAACAATTCGTGTAAAGAATCAAGAAGTTTATGATGTCTCTATCAGGTACCCGTCCTAGGAGCAATCAAATTTTCGTCAATATTATCTTGCACACCGACAGGTCTTCGCCGTCTGAATTAAAGCGGAGGCGCCATCACGGTATGCGAAGCTTTGATTATCGCTGCCTTGCCGCGATCCGGACACGGCGGCATGCTGTCGACGAACCTTGAGATCGGCGCGACTCAGGCTAGCCATGGGCCGGTCGAGAGGCCATATCCCGCATTCTGGCGATCCTACTACGATCCCCGATCTGCCCGCGCGCCGGCAAGTGAGTCAAATTTATTCTAGTCTAAGTCTATAATGACCACAAAGTTTACCTCCACTCGCGCATGTCGGTGGGCATAGCGTAAGACCACGCCGCGATAAATCGGAATATCGGACCGAGGCCGGGCGCGATCCGGAGCGGGTCTTCGAGGCCGGGCATGATAATGTCCCGCCTATTATGCCGGGGAAAATTCGCCCGAGGCTTGTAGCCTCTCCTTGCGGGATGACCTGATCCGGCTCAAAAGCCGTATGCGACGGCCGAGTTTCTCGGCCAACGGCACCCCGAACGCTTCGTGACGGGGTCATGGTGTCGGCTTGGCAGGCGGCTACTTCAGATGCTCCTGGAGTCGCGGCATCAGCTCGACGAAATTGCACGGGCGAAAGCGGTTGTCGAGCTGGTGCACGAGGATACCCTCCCAAGCGTCGCGGCAGGCGCTGGGCGAGCCGGGCAGCGCGAAGAGGTAGGTGCCGCCGGCAACCCCGGCCGTCGCCCGGCTCTGGATCGTCGAGGTTCCGATTTTGTCGTAGCTCAGCCAACGGAATAGCTCGCCAAAGCCGGCGATTTCCTTCTCGTAGATGCTGTGAAACGCCTCGGGCGTCACGTCGCGGCCAGTGACGCCGGTGCCGCCGGTCGAGATCACGACATCGACCTTTGGGTCGGCGATCCATGCCCTGAGCTGGGCGACGATCGCGTCCTGGTCATCACGCACAATCCTCTGCGCCACGACATGGTGCCCGGCACTCGTCGTGAGCTCGGCGAGCGTATTGCCCGAGCGGTCCTGCGCCGCGTCGCGAGTATCCGAAATCGTCAGGATTGCGATGTTGACGGGGAGGAACGGACGGGTCTGATCAAGCCGGCCGGGCATCGGCGATGCTCCCTCTCTAGATTTTGGATTGCGTTCAAGATAGGATGGCTATGAGACCGCGGAAAGGAGTTCGTCGAGGCGGGCGCGCAACGCTCGCAGGTCGCGCCAAGCCTCACGCTTGCGTTCGGGCGCGCGCAAAAGAAACGACGGATGAAACATCGGCAAGGTCGACACCGGCCGGTCGATACCGGGGATCGCAAGATCGAACCAACGCCCCCGAAGCCGGGTGATGCCGGGTCCCGGCGGCAACAACGCCCGCGCCGCAGTGCCGCCGGCCAGCACCAGCACTTTGGGCCGAACGAGCGCGATATGCCGCAACACAAAAGGAAGGCAGGCGGCGATCTCGTCCGCTGTCGGCGTGCGGTTGCCGGGCGGGCGCCAATAGATGACGTTGGTAATCAAGACGCTGGTGCGGTCAAGCCCGATCGCCGCCAGCATGCGGTCGAGCAATCGTCCGGCGCGGCCGACAAACGGGTGTCCGATCCGGTCTTCGTCCGCACCTGGCGCCTCGCCGATGATCATGACCGGGGCGGTGGGATCGCCGTCGGCGATAACGGTGTTGGTCGCGGTCTGTTTCAGCGCGCAGCCTTCGAAACCGCCGATCGCCATTTCGAGCGCGGCCAAACTGTCGGCGCGCGCCGCAAGCAGTCGAGCGGATTGTGCGGCGTCGCCCGGCGATTCAGTGTACGCGGCGGGCGGCGCTGCTGCGACCGCGTGTGCCGCGGGCAGCGTATTGGGAGCTCGGACCGCCGGCTGGGTCAACGGCGACGCAACCGCGGACGTGGTCGTTGGCGTGACATCGATCGGGGTCAGTGCAAAGCGGTTTGCCGGCGCATCTGCGACAGCCTCATCCGCCCCCATTTCGAGATACCAGCGCAACAGCGCCACCAACTCCTTTTGAGTATCCGCTGTCATGCGATTACGGCCATTTCGGATTTCCCACTTCTCCCACCCGCGGCCGGCCCGCGGCATCGATAACCTGTGGCTCAAGATTAGGCTTATACGCGTTGGCTGCGGTGATTTCCTGCAGAAGCGGGCGCGCGGGCCCCTCGACGGTACGACATTGACAGGCGCGGATCCCGCTGTTGCGGCGGCGTAACGCTCTTTTTGAACAAGGCTCGCTGCAAGGCGAGATAGGCGTCCTTGGTCATTGCCGGTTCGAACTTATCGAGGATCTCGCGGGCCCGCGCGGCGTCAGCGTTCAACAGGTCGATAGCGGTCATCGCCAGCAGCTTGGCCGGCGTCACATAGCCGTGCTGCGGTTCGTCGATTCGCAAGTCGGCGGCATGAGCGTGGCCCTCGGCGGCAACGACATAGGGATGGATCACTGGGATCAGGTGGGCGAGGTCGCCCATATCGGTCGAGCCGGTGCGGTGACCGGTGCTCTGGGAGGTGTCCGGCCCGACGATCGCTTCGACATTGTCGCCAAGGATTCGCCCGAGCCGCTTTTCGTTGCGCTGCGGCAGATCCCCGAGGATCGTCTGGCTCTCGACTTCGGCGCCGATCGCCATCGCACCGGCGTGCAGGCAGCGGTCGACCTTGCGGTTGGCGTCGAGGATCGCCTCGATCGAGCCGCCGCGGACAAAGGTCTGCATCGTGACCTCGGCCGGGACGACGCTGACCGCGTCCCCCGTCCTTGGTTGTGGATCGGCGTGGAATAAGAACCCCGTTTAGAGGGTGATCGGCCTCCCATCGGGAGCCCGGACGGCGGGCCGACCGTGGCTTCCCTGGGGGACATGGGAGCCGGGGCAAGGGCGCTGGTTGTGGAGACGATTGCAAAGATCGGGCGGGCGTATTTCGTGCAGAAGAAGCCGATCAAGGCGATCTGCCGCGAGTTTCGGCTGTCGCGTACGGTCGTGCGCAAGGTGATCCGGTCATCCGGTCTGAGATTACCGGGTTTCATTGCGAGCGTGGCCGGCAACCATTGCCACGGATTGATCCGTGGCGGGCGCAGCTTGACGGGATGCTACTCGCAAACGAGGGCAAGTCGGCGCGCGAGCGGACTTTGTTGTCCTCGACGAACTCGGATTCCTGCCCTTCGCGCAGACCGGCGGACAGCTCCTGTTTCATCTGATCAGCCGGGTCTACGAGCGAACCTCGGTCATTGTCACCACCAATCTCGCTTTTGGCGAATGGCCCGGCGTCTTTGGCGACGCCAAGATGACGACGGCACTCCTCGACCGGCTGACCCATTCCTGCGAAATCATCGAAACCGGCAACGAGAGCTGGCGCTTCAAGCCTCAACCTCGATATCCGCTAAACGTCATGGCGGGTGGACGGAAATCTATCTTGCCCGCGACGATCGCT
>Ga0210386_10000805_pt1 | contig 28918 bp, 29 predicted proteins | sample IncBWH32OmetaG_FD_160091 | JGI IMG/M metagenome (GOLD analysis project Ga0210386, IMG submission 160091) | Forest soil microbial communities from Barre Woods Harvard Forest LTER site, Petersham, Massachusetts, United States - Inc-BW-H-32-O ...
CGACGACCGAGACGACGAATGGGGATGACTCATGAGCATGGCATACCTGGCGCAGCCGGAGCAGCAGCAGCAACTGGAATGGCTCGACGGCGGCACACTGGCAATCTTGCTCGACGGCAAGGCCACCGACGGCCAGTTGATGGTCGGACGCTTCGATGTCAGCGAAGGCGAAGCACCCCCGTACCACAAACACACGCGTGAGGACGAAGTTTTCATGCTGATCAAAGGGACCGCGTTGGTGTGGTACGACGACCGGGAGCTGGAGCTATCGGAAGGCGGTATTGTCTTCTTGCCCAAGAACATTCCGCACGCCTATCGCATCACATCCAAGAAAGCCGATCTGCTCATGATCAACACCCCCGCCGGAATCGAGGGTATGTTCCGCTACGCCGGTCGGGACAGAGCAACTCCGCGCCCAGACGGTTTCGAAATCTCACCCGAACGGATGGCCGAGGGAGCGGACAAGTTCGGACAGATCATTCTTGGCCCTCCGCGCTGAGGAGCACCATTGTCGGAGAAGCTCGTCAGCGCGGCAGGCCCAGCAATCGCTCGGCCGCCACTGTCAGCAGGATCTGCTCGGTGCCGCCGGCGATGGTCAGGCAGCGGGTGTTGAGGAAATCGTGCACGATCTTGTCCTCGACGACGCCCGCCCCTTCGGACAGATCCATCCGGTATTCGGCCAGCGCCTGGCGGTAACGCACCCCAATGAGTTTGCGCACACTGGATTCCGATCCGGGGTCCTGGCCGCCCACCGCGAGCTGGGCGATGCGCTGGTCCAGCAGCGAGCCCACTTGCGCGGTGATGATCAACCGCGCCAGCCGATCCTGTTGCGCGACATCGAGATTGATCTCTGCCGCCGCTGCGAGCAGCTGTTCCATCGGGTTGCCCAGCGCCGTGCCCTGCGCCATCGCGACCCGTTCGTTGGCCAGTGTGGTGCGGGCCAGCCGCCAGCCGTCGTTCACGGTGCCCACGACCATCTCGTCCGAGACGAACACGCCATCCAGAAAGACCTCGTTGAACAACGCGTCGCCGGTGATCTCGCGCAGCGGGCGGATCAAGATGCCGGGCGAAGTCATATCGATCAAAAAGTAAGTGATCCCTTTGTGTTTCGGGGCGTCGGGATCGGTGCGGGCGAGGCAGACACCCCACTGCGCCTTGTGCGCCGAGGACGTCCACACCTTCTGCCCGGTCAGCTCCCAACCCCCGTCGACCCGCACCGCTTTGGTGCGCAGCGACGCCAGATCCGAACCGGCTCCCGGCTCGGAAAACAGTTGGCACCAGAAGATTTCGCCGCGCAGGGTAGTCGGCACGAACCGCTCCACCTGCTCAGGCGTGCCATGTTCGAGAATGGTCGGCGCCGCCCACCAGCCGATCACCAGGTCGGGCCGCGGCACACCGGCCGACGACATCTCCTGGTCGATCAGCAGCTGCTCGGCCGGTCCGGCGCCGCGGCCGTACGGAGCCGGCCAATGCGGCGCCAAAAGCCTCGCTTCGGCCAGCGCCGCCTGACGCTGGTCTGCGGGCAGCGCCGCGACCTCGGCGACCGCTTCGGTGATCTGGGGGCGCAGGTGGGCGACCTCGCTCAGGTCGATGCCCACGCGACGGCGGACACCTGCCTGGGTCAGCTCGACGGTCCGGCGCAGCCAGCGCGCCGATCCGCCGAGGAACTGTCCGATCCCATGGGCCCGACGCAGGTACAGGTGCGCGTCGTGCTCCCAGGTGATGCCGATGCCGCCGAGCACCTGGATGCAGTCCTTGAGGTTGGCCTTCGCGGCGTCGATAGCGGTACCCGCGGCGATGGCCGCGGCGATGGACAACTGGCGATCATCGGCATCGGCCGCCGCGCGGGCGACGTCGGCGGCGGCCACCGCCACCTGCTCGGCACGGCACAGCATCTCGGCGCACAGGTGCTTGACCGCCTGGAAGCTGCCGATCGGCTTGCCGAACTGCTCGCGCACCTTGGCGTAGGCGACGGCGGTATCGAGCGCCCATCGGCTGATGCCGGCCGCTTCGGCGCACAGCACCGCGACCGCCAGGTTCTCCACCCGGCCCGCGGCGGCGTCGAGCACTGTGACCGGCGCCGAGGTCAGCACCACCCGCGCCAGCGGCCGGGAGAAGTCGGTCGCATGCAGCGCCTCGACCGTCACGGTGCCGGCTGCATCGGCGGCGGCTGGATCGATGAGTAGCCATTTTGCGCCGGCCGGCACCACCAGCAGGCCGTCGGCGACGGCACCGAGTACCCAGGGCACGGTGCCCGAGGCCCGCGAAGTGGCGTCATCGAACTCGACGTCACCATCGAGTGCGACCCCGGCCGTGCGTTCGCCCGACGCCAGTGCGGCGCTCAGCTGCGGATCGGCCACTACCAAGCTGGCCAGCGCGGTGGTCGCCACCGGTCCGGGCACCAGGGCTTTGGCGGCCTCCTCGACCATTGCGCACAGGTCCTCGATGCTGCCGCCGGCCCCGCCGCAGTCCTCCGGGACCGCGACACCGAACAATCCCAGGTCGGTCAGGCCGCCGAAAACCGGCCGCCAGGCATTCGGCTCGCCCTGCTCAATATCCCGGACCGCCGCCGTCGCGCCCGATCCGGCCGCCCAATCGCGCACCAGCTCACGCGCCGCGAACTGCTCGGAGGTGCCGGTCTTGCTTGAGGTCGCAGCCACCTGGACTCCTCGGTCGACTAAAAGGCGCTGCCGAGACGCCCCGCGCAGCACTAGAACGTGTTCTAATAGTGCCAGCGATCGACCGTCAAGTCGAATGCCATCGCAGCAGGACATCCCAGTGTCCCGGCGGCACGGAGGTGAGAAATTCGCGCTCGGCATGCGTATCGTTTCGAGCGAGTACGCAAGAAAAGGAGCTCTCCGTCAAATGTCCCCTTCCGTTTCGGGGCCAGCCCACACCGACGCGGGTCAACCCTCCAGCACGTCCAGTGCGCAGCCTCGTGAGGTGATGAGCGTGGCGGTATTGGCCGAGTCCGAGCTCGGGTCTGAGGCGCAGCGCGAGCGTCGTAAACGCATCCTCGACGCGACGATGGCCATCGCTTCCAAAGGGGGCTACGAGGCAGTTCAGATGCGTGCGGTCGCCGATCGCGCGGACGTCGCGGTGGGCACGCTCTACCGGTATTTCCCGTCGAAGGTGCATCTGCTGGTCTCCGCGCTGGGCCGGGAGTTCGAGCGGATCGACGCCAAGACGGACCGATCCACCCTGACCGGCGGCACGCCGTTCCAGCGGCTGAATTTCATGGTCAGCAAACTCAATCGCGCAATGCAACGCAATCCGCTGCTCACCGAGGCCATGACCCGTGCCTACGTGTTCGCCGACGCTTCCGCTGCCGGTGAAGTTGATCACGTCGAGAAGCTGATCGACTCGATGTTCGCGCGCGCGATGAGCGACGGTGAACCGACTGAGGACCAGTACCACATCGCCCGGGTGATCTCCGACGTGTGGCTGTCGAATCTGCTCGCGTGGCTCACCCGCAGGGCATCCGCCACCGACGTGAGCAAGCGGCTCGATCTCGCGGTGCGGCTGCTGATCGGCAATGGGGAGGAACCCCACATCTGACCGCTCTCGGGCCTAACCGGTCAGGCCGGCGGCCCGGCAGTGCGTCCGCGGATCAGCTCGGTGTCGAGCACCTCGACTACTGCATGGATACTGCCTTCGTGCAACAGCTCGCCGGCCCGGCGGCCCTTCTGCAGACTCGGCTGCGCCACCGTGGTCAGGCCGCGGCTGATGGCCTCGGGGATGCCGTCGAAGCCGGTGACGGTCATCTGGCCCGGCGCGTACTTGCCGCGGCCGCGCAGATAATCCATTGCCGACAACGCCAGGACGTCGGCGGTGCACATCACCGCGGTGATCCGCGGATTGGCTTCTAGCGCCACCTTGGCCGCGTCGCCTCCGGATGCCGGGGTGTGCTCGTAGCTTTCCACCACCGTCAGTGAATCCGGGTCGACACCGGCCGCGGCCATCGCGTCACGGACACCGTGGATGCGTTCGCTTTGCACATGAAACGTCGACGAGCGGAGGCGTTCGGAGTCGACCAGGCCGTGCCGATGGTCACGACGCAGCCGCATCGTCAGCAGTCCGATCTCCCGATGGCCCAAACCGAGCAGGTAATCGCCGATCTTGCGCATCGCCCCCCGGTCGTCGATGCCGACGATGGATGCGCCGGGTACTTCTTTGGGCTGGTCAACCACCACCAACGGCAGTCGCCGCTGCAGCACGACCTGCAGGTAGGGATCGTCGCCAGCCGCCGAGTAGACCACGAACCCGTCCACCCCCGCGGCGAGCACCGACGCTGTGCCATCCGCGACACTGCGGCTCGGGCCGACGGCCACCAGCATCAGCCCCTGACCAAGCTCTTCGCACGACTGGGCAAGTCCCGCAACGAAATCCAGCGCCGCCGGATCGCTGAAGGAATATGTGAGCGGTTCGGTGATCATCAGACCCACGGCCCCGGCCCGCCGCGTGCGCAGCGATCGCGCTACCGGATCGGGGCCGGGATAACCGATGCGTTTGGCGGTGGCGAGCACTCGTTCGCGCAACTCGGCCGACAGCTGGTCGGGCCGGTTGTACGCATTCGAGATGGTGGTGCGGGATACCTTGAGCTCAGCCGCCAACGACGCCAGGGTCGCCCGCCGTCGCGGCGTGGGGCTCATGCCGTCTGAGGCTACCGGTAGCGCGTTGCACCACCAATTTCACGGCGGCGGCCCAACAGCGAAGTGGGTTCGCGAACGCGGCCCCGCCCTGTGGTGCTCGAGGCTTGACGGTTGGATTTCTCCGTTCAGAGTTGAGGGTTGGATGGGGTGGACGCCAACGTTGTCCAGGTAGGTGGCGATGGCGGTGAGGTTGGGCGTGGTGACTATCGCTGCGATGTAGCCGTCGGGGCGGATCAGCACCCATTCATCGGGCTGCAGTCCGTAGATCTTTGCCAGGTGCTTCTCGTCGTCAATCAGGTCGCCGCGGTGCCCGGTGGTGTGGATGCGTAGCCCCCGGCGCGGCTCCGGCAGCGACGAGCGGTCAACGTCGTGACCGAGCAGCGTCCAGTGCGTGCCGTGGATCAGATCAAAAAGGCGGCGGGGCAGTCCGCCCGCGCCACGCAGCGGCGCGTCCGGCGCCCTATCACCCGCGTCGACACCGTCGTTTCGAGACTCGCCCGTCATCGTCAGGTCGGACTCCGGGTAACCGAGATCGAGCTGGCGCACCTCGCGATTTCGCTCGGCGGAGCGCCCTTGAAGAAGTCGTTGGGATAGCCCGAGCACGGATTCGGCGATCGGGCGGCGTTCCTGCTGGTAGGTCGACAGCAGTGTCGCTGGCGCTCCGTTGAGAACCGCGGCGATCTTCCAGCCGATGTTGTAGGCATCCTGGACGCTGGTGTTGAGGCCTTGGGCGCCAGTGGGTGGGTGGCAGTGCGCGGCATCGCCGATGAGCAGCACCCGCCCCACCTGATAGCGGTCGGCCAGACCGGTGTGCATCTCGAACACCGAGGCCCATGACACCCCGCGCACGACGATGTCCTCGCGGCCGGTTCGCTCGTGGACCAAATCGGTAAGCCCCGCGGCGGTGAGATCGATATCCACACCAAAAGGGACCAGAGTTAGCAGCTGGAACATGTCAGTCCCACGGAGCGGGCATAACGCGAGTTGCTCGGGCGTGCCCTGGCTCCACCGATGCCAGACATCGGTGGTCACGCCGTCGACGAAGAGATCGGCGACAAGGGCGCGCACGTTGAACGATTCGCCGGGGAATTCGACGCCCAGCGCCTTGCGCACGAAGCTCGAACCGCCATCTGCACCAGCGAGATACCGTGCGCGCACGACATGTTCGCCCTCCGGTGTCTGCACAGATGCCGTCACACGGTGCTCGTCTTGTTCGAGACCCACGAGTTCGTGGCTGAACTGAGGCGCATGGCCCAGCTCGACGAGTCGATCACGAAGGCAGCATTCAGTCAGGAACTGCGGAACCATCCGAGTGATTTGGTAGGGCTCGGCCGGGGTGGGAATCGGTATCTCCCCTGCCGGCTTATCCACCGGCCCGTCTGCGGTGTAGAAGCGCTGAAACGGATACTCGCCGCCAACGGCGACCAGGCGATCCAGCACGCCGAGATCTTCGAAAATCTCCTGGCTGCGCGGCTGGATCCCCTTGCCGCGTGATCCCACGAATGGGTCCGCAGCCTTATCGACCAGCACGAAGTCAATGTTTCGACGCGCCAATTCGACAGCCAGCGTCAGCCCGGCCGGGCCGGCACCGCAGATGAGCACATCGGCGTTCGTGGCAGATGTCATCAGTGTTCCTTTCCGATAGCGGGGTGACTCGTTAAGAGCAACATCAAAAGCCAACGAGCCGACAGCAGGACGAGTCCACGCATGAGGGGCGAACAACGTGACCTATTGCGGCACTGGACGCCTCGGTGTTGGTGCTGCGGTTAAGGCAAAAAAACGACGCGGCTGTTCGACTCGAGCGGTTGTGTCCATGCGGTCGTGACTTCGCTGAGCGGGACGCGGTCAGTGGCGATATCGAACGCCCCTGCGGTGACGGCCTGGGCGATCTTCGGGGCTTCTTCGTGGAAACCGCGTCCGGATACTGAGCCGATTCCGCTGCCGACGATCTGCAGTCGGGTTGATCGTAGTGCAGCGGAAAGGATCTCGGCGCCGGGTCCGGCCATGGCACCGATTTCGATCCAGGTTAGCTCTTTGCCCCGGTCACTGCGGTGGGTTACGAGGTCGACCATCCCTTTTTCGGTGGGTTTTCCCCAGACATAGTCGATCACGATGTCGACATCGCTGGCCCGGTCGAGCTGATCGAGGGTGAGCACACGGTCGGCGCCCACTGCCGTTAGTTCGTTAAGCCGGTCAGGGTTGCGGCCGGCTGCGATAACTTCTTTGGCGCCAAAGCGTTTGGCAACCTGTATCGCCGTACGCCCGGCACTGCCGGTTGCGCCTAGGATCAGCACGCGCGATCCTGGCTTGAAGTCCACGCGGTGTCGTAGTGCGACCCAGGAGGACATCACGGGGTTCATCGCAGCTGCCACCGCTACTGGGTCGGTCTCTTTGGGCAGCGGTATGCAGCGGTTTTTTTCGATGATCGTGCGTTGAGCCATGGTGCCCAACGTCGTGTCGTCCACAAGGGCGTAATACAGAGAGCCGTTCACATCCTGGACCACCGCATCGATGCCGGGCACTAGCGGAAGCTCGCCGGTACTGGTGTAGTGCGACCCATTCGCCTGGGAGCGCACGCGTGGATGCAACGCCGCCGCAACGACTTCGACGACCAGCTCATCGCTTCCTGTGGCTACCGGGTCGGGGAAGTCTTCATAGTGCGGTGGCTCGCCGAACACACTGACAACTGCAGCTTTCATCATGGCCTCTCTTCTTGGTCTTGCCCGAGGGTTGATCGATGGCCGTCGAGTTGATGATCGGCAACGCGGGTGACCGCCAGGCTCATATAGATGGTACTACCAATTACTATAGTTCGCAATACGATCTAACTATGCTATCGTTCAAAGGTGATTCCAGACCGCGATCCGGCCGCAGATCACCTCACTGATCTGCAAGATGCGTTGGTACAGATCTCTTTTACGCTAATGGCGGTGCTCACCGAGGTGGCCGCCGACCACGACTTGTCGCTCACGCAACTGCGGGTTTTAGGCATCCTGCGTGATCGTGACCCGACGATGGCCGACTTGGCTACCTTCACCGGCCTGGAGCGCTCTACCGTCAGCGGACTCATCGACCGCGCAGCGCAGCGCGGGCTGGTCACAAAGACCGCCGACCCGCACGATGGCCGCTCGGTGCGGGTAAGTCTCACCCGGTCAGCCCGCCGCCTGGCAGCCCAGATCGCGGCGGCGGTCGGTGACCAGATTAAACCGTTGATCGCTCAGTTGAGCACCAGCGAACAGAAGCGCCTCACGGCACTGCTGACCAAAGCGCTCGGCTTGTGACCACCCGACTGGATATCAGCTCACGCTCCAGGGCGCGCACCAGCGCGGCCGGGGGCAAGCCGACCGTCGCGGTCAAGACGGTCCCACGTTCCGATGCGGAAACGTGATCTGGCGCAACGACTCTGTCGTCGTATCACCGAGTGCTTTCCTCAGGAGTGCGGTCAGCCGTTTTTGCTCGCTGGCATTCAACTGCCCGGTCATTGGTGCGATCCGCTTGTTGATCGCCGTGGTGATCCCAGACTCGAGCCGACGGGCTTTCGTGGTGGGGCGCACCCGCACAGCGCGGCCGTCGCGGTCATCAGCGGTCTTGACGACCAGCCCACGCTGGCATGCCCGCTCGATGAGACCACTCACCGTCGAGCGGTCCAGTCCAGTGAACACAGCGAGGTCGGCCATCGTCGGCTCACGATCACGCAGGATGCCTAAAACCCGCAGTTGGGTCAGCGACAGGTCATGCTCAGCGGCCACTTCGGTGAGTGCAGCCATCAATACAAAAGACGTAATTACCAGTGCATCTTTCAGATCATCATGATGGCTCCGGTCGGGGCTGTGCGGGATGTTCATGGCTCAAGAGTACGCGATTTATATGGTATCGCCAGCTATAATAAATGGTAGTACCATATAAATCGCGGTCAGGGACTGGCCGCAGTCGCCGTGCACAACCCGCGGGGACCTCGACGACGTACACATCGGATTGCGTGAGTCGGCGCCCGATGGCTACATTTTGTTGGAAACCGTTTTCATTAGTTTTTGGCTGGTCAGAACGGCCGGGGAAGGAAACCCAACGGTGCGGAAGGCGGCAGCCCGCGTGGCGATCAATTTGTCCGCCATCATCATCGGCCTCGGCTGCACGCTCGTGCTGACCGGCTGCGGCAGCGGTGCTTCATCCCATCCACGGGCCGCCACCGTCGTGGCATCCACCGATGTCTGGGGCAGCGTTGCTCGCACCGTCGCGGGGGGACATGTCAGCGTCAAGTCGATCCTGAACAGCGCCGACGTCGATCCGCATACCTATGAGGTCACCGCCGACGAGGCCGCCGCCATCGCCGACGCCGCGCTAGTGGTCTACAACGGCGGCGGCTACGACCCATGGGTCGACGACGTGCTGGCCGGTCACCCGGGGATCGCTTCGGTCGATGCCTATTCATCGATCAAGTTCCCCGGCCACAAACGCGCACCCGACGAGCACGTCTTCTACGACGTGGACGTCGCCAAGGCGGTCGCGGCCGAGATTGCGGACCGGCTGGCGACCATCGATCCCGCCCATGCCAACGAATATCGTTTCAACGCTTCGGAATTCGGGCGCGACACGGACTCGATCACCCGGTCCGAACATGCCATCGCCGCAGCGCATCCGCGGGCCGGGGTGATCGCGACCGAAACGGTGGCCTACTACTTGCTGACGGCGTCCGGCCTGGTCAACCGAACGCCCGCGACGTTCACCACGGCGACCGAGAACGGCGACGATCCATCGCCGGCTGACATGGCCGCAGTCCTCGACATGATCAACGACCGGCAAGTCGCCGCGTTACTGATCAACCCGCAGACCGCGACCGCGGCCACCCGCGACCTGCAGGTAGCGGCCCGGCAGGCCGGCGTGCCAGTAACCGACGTGACCGAGACCTTGCCCGCCGGCGCCGACTACCTGACCTGGCAGCGCGCTACCGTCGATCACCTGGCCGCGGCCCTGCAGACAGCTGTTCGATGACGGCTGCGTCGCTGCTCGGCGCCCGGCTGGCGTTCGGCAACCGGGTGCTATGGGACGGGTTGGACTTGACCGTTTCGCCAGGGGAATTCATAGTCGTGCTCGGCCCCAATGGCAGCGGCAAGACGTCATTGCTGCGGGTGCTGCTCGGACAGCTTCGGTTGACCGCCGGCACCGCACGGCTGGGTGATCAGCGAGTGTCCCCGGGCGACAAGCGAATCGGTTACATACCGCAACACCGTCCGATGGACCGGGGCGCGGCCATGCGCGGACGAGACCTGGTACGGCTGGGCGTCGACGGCCACCGCTGGGGCGCAATGCCGTTGCGGGCAGCCGGCCGCGCGCGCCGCCGCAACGCTGTCCAGCAGGCGCTGCAACAGGTCAACGGCGAACACCTCGCGGACGCCTCGGTCGGGCAGATGTCCGGAGGCGAATTGCAGCGGGTCCGCGTCGCCCAGGCGCTGGCCAGCGACCCGCGGCTGCTGCTGTGCGATGAGCCGTTGCTGACGCTGGACCCGGCCAACGCCAGGCTGGTGGCCACGGTGATCGATCGGCGCCGCCGGAAAGCGGACACCGCAGTCATCCTCGTCACGCACGACTTCAACGCGGTGTTGCCGTTTGTGGACCGAGTGCTCTACCTGGTCGACGGCCGGTTCCTGATCGGCTCCGTCGAGGAGGTGATGACCACCGAGACGCTGTCGGCTCTCTATCGCGCCGACATCGAGGTGGTCAAGGTCAAGGGCCGCTACCTGGTGGTCGGCGATGCGCATGGAGACGCAGAATGAACGACCGGCTCACCGACCTGTTATCGCATTTGTTCGCCTTCGATATCACCGCCCATCTGCTGCGCCACGACTTCGTCCAGCAGGCACTGGTGGCAGGGGCGCTGCTGGGGCTGGTTGCCGGATTGGTCGGGCCGTTCATCGTGATGCGTCAGATGTCGTTCGCCGTGCACGGTTCGAGCGAATTATCGTTAACGGGCGCTGCTTTCGCGCTCTTGGTCGGATACCAAGTCGGAGCGGGCGCGCTGGTCGGCAGCGCGCTGGCCGCGGCGCTGTTCGGAGTTCTCGGTCAACGTGCGCGGGAGCGGGACTCGGCGATCGGGGTGGTACTGGCGTTCGGGCTGGGCCTGGCGGTGCTGTTCATCCACCTCTATCCGGGGCACACCGGGACCAGCTTCGCGCTGCTGACCGGGCAGATCGTAGGGGTGGGATACACGGGGTTGCTGACGTTGGCCGTGATCAGCGTCGTGGTGGTCGTCATTCTGGTGGTCTGCTATCGCCCGCTGTTGTTCGCCACCGTCGATCCGGAGGTCGCCGCAGCGCGTGGCGTGCCGGTACGTGCGCTGGGCATCGTGTTCGCGGCGCTGGTCGGCGTCGTGGCAGCCGAGGGAGTGCAAATCGTCGGCGCGCTCCTGGTGGTATCGCTGTTGATCACGCCGGCGGCAGCGGCCGCACGAGCTTTCAGGTCGCCGGCCGCCACGATCGCCGCGGCGGTGCTCTTCGCCGAAATCTCGGCGGTCGGCGGCATCGTGCTGTCGTTGGCGCCCGGCGTGCCGGTGTCGGTGTTCGTCGCCACCATTTCGTTCCTGATCTACCTGGCCTGCTGGCTGCTCGGGCGGCGCCGACAAGTACCGGTCCGCGCTTGACGCCTCATGCCTGCGCAGTGGGCCGCACCACGACCTCGCCGATATCGACGTCAGCCGGCTGGTCGATAGCGAAGGCGATCGCCCGGGCCACCGCGTTGGGCGGCATCGCGATATCGTCGCGGCGCCGCTCGAGCGCCGCCCGGGCCGCTTCGTCCCTTATCGACTCGGCGAAGTTGGTCAGCGTCATGCCGGGGGAGACGATCGTGACCCGCAGGTTCTCGCCGGCCTCCTGACGCAGGCCCTCAGAAATCGCGCGAACCGCCATCTTGGTGCCCGCGTACACCGACTGCCCAGGAGTGACCCGAAAAGCTGCCGTGGAGGCGATATTGACGAAATGTCCAAAGCCTTGGCGGCGGAAAACCGGAAGCGCGGCCGCGATTCCGAATAGCACACCTTTGAGATTGACATCGACCATCGCTTCCCAGTCGTCGACGCGAAGCTCGTCGAACTGCGAGACCGGCATGATGCCGGCATTGCTGACAAGGACGTCGAGTTGGCCGTACGTTTCCGTGGCCAGCGCAACAAACTCCGTCAGGTCCTCGCGACGGCTGACGTCGGTCACCCTGGCAATTGCATCGCCGCCGGTGGCCGAGAGCCGCGCGGCCACCGCATCCAGGCCGTCGGGGTTGCGCGCACCCAGCACCAGCTTGGCCCCGCGCTGCGCAAGCAGCAGCGCTGTTGCCTCGCCAATCCCACTGCTGGCACCGGTTACCGCGACTACCTTGCCATCAATCGTCACGGCCCAGAAGCTACGCGCGAAGACCGGTCTTAAGCTAGCGGTCGTGGCCTCTATCGACCTCAACGCCGACTTGGGTGAGGGCTTCGGTGTCTGGCAGCTCGGTGATGACGACGCCATGCTCGGCATTGTCACCAGCGCCAACGTGGCCTGCGGCTTCCACGCGGGCGACCCGGCCGGCTTGTTACGGGTGTGCCGGCTGGCCACCGAGCGCGGCGTACGCGTCGGCGCACAGGTCAGCTACCGCGACCTGGCCGGGTTCGGCAGGCGTTTCATCGACGTCACGCCGGACGATCTGCTCGCCGACGTCGTGTATCAGATCGGGGCGTTGCACGGACTCGCCCGGGCGGCCGGCTCGGCGGTGTCCTACGTGAAACCCCATGGCGCGCTGTACAACACGATCGTGACCAACCGTGAGCAGGCCGCCGCCGTCGCGCAGGCGGTGCGGATGGTCGATGCAGGCCTGCCGGTGCTGGGATTGGCGGGTTCGGTGTTTTTCGAGGAGGCCCAGCAGCGTGGCCTGCGCATTGTGTCGGAGGTATTCGCCGACCGTGCCTACCGGCCGGACGGCCAGTTGGTGTCGCGGCGGGAACCTGGCGCGGTGCTCGACGATCCGGTCGCGATCGCCGAACGGGTGGTGACCATGGTGACCGCCGGACACGTCACCGCGGTCGACGGGTCAGCGGTCGACGTCCACGTGGAATCGGTTTGCGTGCATGGTGATTCACCTGGCGCTGTGCAGATCGCGGTGGCGGTGCGGGACCGGCTGAAGGCTGACGGGATCGACCTGAAGGCGTTTAGCTGATGCGGCTGCGGCCTGGGCGCCCGGACTCCGCGCGCCGCGAGGACGCGTGGGCCTGAATTTGACGCTAGTTCTGAGTCTTCTGTCGCTGGCGGTGGTCCTCGCGTTCGCGGTTGCCCGTCCACGGGGGTGGCCCGAGGCGTTCGCGGCCGTACCGGCCGTCGTCCTGTTGATCGCCGTCGGCGCGATCTCGATGCAGGACGCGGCCGCCGAGGCGGGACGGCTGTCGCGGGTCGTCGCTTTCCTGGGTGCGGTGCTGGTGCTGGCCAAAATGTGCGACGACGAAGGCCTGTTCGAAGCGGCCGGGGCGGCAATGGCGCGCGGCCGCTCCGGGTCACTGCGCCTACTGCGGCAAGTCTTCGTGATCGCCGCGACCATCACCGCGGCGCTGAGCCTGGACGCCACCGTGGTGCTGCTGACGCCGGTGGTGCTGACCACGGTCCGGCGGCTGCGGGCACCGGTGCGTCCGCACGCCTACGCGACCGCACACCTGGCCAACGCCGCCTCGCTACTGCTTCCGGTGTCGAACCTGACCAACCTGCTCGCATTCCACGCCGCCAATGTGTCTTTCACCAAGTTCACCCTGGCGATGGCGCTGCCCTGGCTGGCCGCGGTGGTCAGCGTCTACCTCGTTTTCCGGGTGTTCTTCCGGCGCGATCTCAGCGTGCAACCCGATCACCAGGAGACCGAACCGGCGCCGCCGACACCGGTATTCGCGTTGGTGGTGGTGGCGCTGACGCTGGCCGGGTTCGTCATCGCCGAAGCGGCGGGAGTGGCGCCGGCCTGGGCTGCGCTCGCCGGGGCGGCGGTGATGGCGGTGCGAAGCCTGGCCCGACGCCACACCACGGCCAGTGCGATCGTGCGCGCGGTAAACGTGCCGTTTCTGGTATTCGTACTGGCGCTGGGCGTCGTCGTGCAGGCGGTCATGCAAAACGGTGTGTCCTCGCGGATGGGCGCGCTGCTGCCGTCCGGGTCCGGGCTACTCGCGCTGTTGGGATTCGCAGCGGTGGCCGCGGTGCTGGCCAACGTCGTCAACAACCTGCCCGCGACCCTGGTGTTGGTACCGCTGGTGGCGCCAAGCGGGCCGGCAGCTGTGCTGGCCGTGCTGATCGGCGTGAACATCGGACCGAACCTAACCTATGTGGGATCATTGTCAAACTTGTTGTGGCGCAGTGTGCTACGCCGTTATCACGTTTCGGCCAGCGTAGGCGAGTACACCACGCTCGGGCTGTGCACGGTGCCCACCGCATTGGTGGCGGCGGTGCTGGCGCTATGGGCCGGTGTGCGGGTGCTGGGCCTCTAGCGGTGATACGCCGGTGGCAATGGCATACCGAATTCGGCAGCGCCATCGCGCGGGCAATTCGACTAGCGCCTGCGCTGACGCGCGATTTCGGCCAGTACCACCCCGGCGGCAACGGAGGCATTCAACGACTCGGCGGGGCCGGCCATCGGGATCGACACCACCGCGTCGCAGTTCTGCCGGACCAGCCGCGACAAGCCCTTGCCTTCCGATCCGACGACCACCACCAACGGACCGGCGGCGTCCAAATCGTCGAGGGCGGTGTCGCCCTTAGCGTCGAGCCCGACGAGCTGTAGACCGCGATCGGCCCAATCCTTCAGTGTCCGATTGAGGTTGGTGGCGCGCGCGATGGGAACCCGCGCCGCCGCGCCGGCGCTGGTCCGCCAGGCCACCGCTGTCACCGAGGCGGACCGCCGCTGCGGGATCAACACTCCGTGACCGGCGAACGCCGCGACCGAACGGACAATCGCGCCCAGGTTTCGTGGGTCGGAGATGTTGTCCAATGCGACCAGTAGTGGCGGCGGGGTCTCCAGGGCCGTCTCGAGCAACTCGTCGGGATGGAGATACTCGTACGGCGGCACCTGCAAGGCGATCCCCTGATGCAGGCCGTTGGTGGTCATCCGGTCCAGGTCGTTGCGTGGCACTTCCAGGATCGCGATACCGGAATCTGCTGCCAGCGTGACAGATTCGGTGAGCCGCTCGTCGGACTGGGCTCCGAGCGCAACGTAGAGCGCGGTCGCCGGCACACCGGCGCGCAGGCATTCCACGACCGGGTTTCGCCCCAGTACCATTTCCACTTCGTCGTCGCTGCGTTTGGCGGGCCGGCGCGGCTGCGCCTTGAGCCGTTTGGCGGCTGGATGGTAAGGCCGCATATGCGCGGGCGGAGTGGCGCCACGGCCTTCCAGCCCGCGGCGTCGTTGACCGCCGGAGCCAACGGTCGGCCCTTTCTTGGTGCCGGCTTTGCGTACCGCCCCGCGGCGCCGCGAATTACCGGCCATCGGTTTGGGTTCCCAGCGACCACTGTGGACCGTCGGGGGTGTCGGTGACCTCGATACCGGCGTCCTTGAGCCGATCCCGGATCTCGTCGGCCAGCTTCCAGTCGCGCTCCTCGCGAGCCTGCTCGCGCCGCTGAACCTCCGAACGCACCAACACGTCGACCGCCGCCAGCGCGGCCGACGTCTCGTCATGCGACTCCCAGCGCTCGTCGAGCGGATCGCAGCCGAGAATGCCCATCATCGCGCGGATCGCCCCGGCGTTGGCCAACGCGCTGTCGTGGTCGCCGGCGTCAAGCGCCCGGTTGCCCTCCGCGCGGGCACGGTGCACCTCGGCCAGCGCGACCGGCACCGCGAGGTCGTCATCGAGTGCTGCGGCAAACCGCGGCGTCCACTCTCCGATATCCACAACGCCGACCCGGTTGCGCACCCGGTGCAGGAAGTCCTCAACCCCGTCATAGGCGTTGACCGCGTCCTGCAAAGCGGCCTCGGAGAACTCCAGCATCGAGCGATAATGCGCACTGCCCAGGTAGTAGCGCAGCTCGGCGGGCCGGACTCGCTGCAACATGGCGGGAATCGACAACACGTTGCCCAATGACTTGCTCATCTTCTCGCCACCCATGGTGACCCAGCCGTTGTGCAGCCAGTATCGAGCAAACCCGTCGCCGGCAGCGCGGCTTTGGGCGATCTCGTTCTCGTGATGCGGGAAAACCAAATCCATTCCACCGCAATGGATATCGAATTCCGGTCCCAGATATGTGCGGGCCATCGCCGAGCATTCCAGGTGCCAACCAGGACGTCCGCGCCCCCACGGCGTGGGCCACGACGGCTCGTCGGGTTTCGCGCCTTTCCACAGCGTGAAATCGCGCTGGTCACGCTTGCCGGTCGCGACTCCCTCGCCTTGATGGACATCGTCGATCCTGTGGCCGGACAGCAGTCCGTATTCGGGGTAGCTCAGCACGTTGAAATAGACGTCGCCTCCGCCGATGTAGGCATGGCCGGTGTCGATCAGGCGCTCGATCAGCTCCACCATCTGAGTGATGTGGCCAGTGGCCCGCGGCTCCGCCGAAGGCGGCAGGACACCGAGGGCGTCGTAGGCGGTGGTGAACGCCCGCTCGTAGGTGGCCGCCCATTCCCACCACGGCCGGCCCGCCGCGGCGGCCTTGTTGAGGATCTTGTCCTCGATATCGGTGACGTTGCGGATGAATGCGACGTCGCAACCGTGCGCCATCAGCCAGCGGCGCAGGATGTCGAAGGCCACACCGCTGCGCACGTGGCCGATATGCGGCAGACCTTGCACGGTGGCGCCACAGAGGTAGATGGAGACGTGCCCGGGGCGCAGCGGAACGAAATCACGCACGGCACCGGTTGCCGTGTCGTGTAGCCGCAGGTGGGCGCGATCGATCACGACGTGCCAGCTTACCGGGCCATAGCTTTGCCGATTACCAGCGCGGCGCCGCGAAGTCGTTTCCAACACAAAGCTCAGCGGATACGGCATGCGGTCGCACGAGCAAGACAAACGATCACCGGGAGCCGAAGAGAGCGTGGCCGTCGCCGCGGCTAGCCGGCGGTGCCTTCGACCGCGACCAGCAAAGCCGTCGCGATCGCGGCCCTGCCCTCACCGCGCCCGGTCAGCCCCAGCCCGTCGGTGGTGGTGGCCGCCACCGAAACCGGGGCATTCAGCAGGTCCGACAACAGCCGTTGCGCCTCGGCGCGGCGCGGCCCGATCCTGGGCCGGTTGCCGATGACCTGCACCGCCGCGTTGCCGACCCGGAAGCCGTGCCGGGCGACCAGGTCGACGACGTGGCGCAGCATGTCGACCCCGCTGCCACCGGCCCATCGCGGGTCGTCGACGCCGAACACATCGCCGATATCCCCCAGTCCAGCCGCCGAGAGCAGCGCGTCGCACAACGCGTGGACGGCCACGTCGCCGTCGGAATGTCCGGCGCAACCGTCGACGTCGGGGAACAGCAGACCCAGCACCCAGCACGGCCTACCGGCCTCTATCGCGTGCACGTCGGTGCCCAGACCTATCCGAAGATTCACTGCTTCACAATCGCTTCGGCCAGCAATATGTCCAACCGGGTGGTGATCTTGAAGGCCAGCGGGTCGCCCTCGACCACCTGCACTTGACCGCCGATGTGCTCGACCAGGGACGCGTCGTCGGTGAAATCCACGACTGCGGCCTGCTGATATGCACGCAGTAGCAGCTCGGTGGTGAAGCCCTGGGGCGTTTGTACGGCTCGCAGGCCGGCCCGCTCCGGCGTTCCCAACACCACCCCGTTGGCATCGACCGCCTTGATGGTGTCGGAAAGCGCGAGCGCGGGCACCACGGCCGAATGCCCGGCCCGCAGCGCCTCAACCACGCGCACTACCAGCCCCGGTGGGGTCAGTGCCCGCGCCGCGTCGTGGACCAGCACAAAGTTGGGTTCTTCCGCATCGGCGAACGCCGCCAACGCCCGGCTCACCGATTCGCCGCGATTCGCCCCGCCGGCGACGACGGTCGCCTCGCGGCCGAGAATCAATTTGGCCTGGTCGGTGCGGTCAGCGGGTACCGCCACCACGACGTGGTCGACGACACCGGACTCCAGCAGGCCGCTGACTGCGCGTTCAACCAGGGTCCGGCCATCCAGGTGAAAGAACGCCTTGGGCACACCGGCGGCCAGCCGTTCGCCCGACCCAGCGGCCGGGACCACCGCGACCGTGCTCGTCACTCTGGCCCCTGCGGGTCAGGAATTCAGGACGCGGCGGCCAGAACCTCGTCGAGGATGGTCTCCGCCTTGGCGTCGTCGGTGCTCTCGGCGAGTGCCAGCTCGCCTACCAGGATCTGACGGGCCTTGGCCAGCATGCGCTTCTCGCCGGCGGACAGGCCGCGTTCCTGGTCGCGACGCCACAGATCGCGGACGACCTCGGCGACCTTATTGACGTCACCGGAGGCCAGCTTTTCCAGGTTGGCCTTGTAGCGGCGGGACCAGTTGGTCGGTTCTTCGGTGTGCGGTGCGCGAAGCACCTGGAACACCTTGTCGAGACCCTCCTGACCGACCACATCGCGGACGCCGACGTACTCGGCATTATCAGCGGGTACTCGAACTGTCAGGTCTCCCTGCGCCACTTTCAAGACGAGATATTCCTTTTGTTCCCCTTTAATGGTTCGGGTTTCTATCGCCTCGATCAACGCAGCACCGTGGTGTGGATAGACAACGGTGTCTCCGACCTTGAAGATCATCAGATTCGAGCCCCTTTCGTTACTCCATGTTAGCACGCGGCTCCGAGACGTGCGGAACAACGGTGCAGGTCAGGGGCACCGCACGTGAACGGAGGGGGTTGACAGACCAGGAAATTCATGCAATGCACCGACCTATCGGGAACCCCGATGGGCGCCTCCCGGAGTACTCCAGGTTTGCGCTATTCGGCACGGTCAAGATCATACCTGCGCTGCGCTGATCCGCCTGCTGCGCCCCTCTAATACCCCGCTGTCCCGCTCCTGAGCCCTCAGCTACCGCCCACGTCGGCGACCTACTACTGTGCATAGTCGAACGGACGTGCCGTGAGTAGGCCCAGCAGGAGGCTCTGAGTGAATCGCTTCGACTACCGCGCCTCGAAACCCCGCTCGAACCGCCGCTCAAGCAGGATCGCCGCCCTCTCCGCGGGTGGCCTGATCGGCGCCGCCGCGCTTGCCGGCTGCAGCGCCGGTCAGCTCGCGCAGACCGCCAGCCAGGAGTCCGCAGTCGACGGCAACCACGCGGAGATCAACAACGTCGCGCTGCGCAATGTGCGCATTCAAGCGCAGCAGAACACCGACTTCTTGCCCCCGGGCGCAACGGTGGACCTGGTGCTGGTTGTCGTCAACCAGTCGCCGGATGTCACCGACAAGCTGGTCGGCATCTCCACCGATATCGGCAAGGTGACCGTGACCGGCGACCCCACATTGCCTGCCGGCGGGACGCTTTTCGTCGGTACTCCCACTGGCCAGAACCGCAAGGCCGTGGACGCCGTCGAGGCCGACCACGCGGTGAAGGCGACGGTGACGCTGGACAAGCCGATCACCAACGGCCCGAATTACAACTTCACCTTCGATTTCGAGAAGGCCGGAAGCGTCAGCCTGGCGGTGCCGATTTCGGCGCCCGAAGGCCCCCCGCTGTCGGCCGAACACCCGTAAATCTGTCGGACCCGGCGAATACCGTCAGCGCGTGGCCAAGGCGCGTTCGCAGTACCGCTGTTCGCAATGCCGCCATGTCACCGCAAAGTGGGTCGGACGCTGCCTGGAGTGCGGCACGTGGGGCTCGGTCGATGAAGTGGCGGTGCTGAGCGCCGTCCGAAGCGCCACCCGCCACTCGATAGCCCCGTCCTCCGCTGCGGTTCCGATCAGTTCCATCGAGCCGCGCGGCACCCGCCATTGTCCTACCGGTATCGACGAACTCGACCGTGTGCTGGGTGGCGGCGTGGTACCGGGCTCGGTCACCCTGCTCGCGGGCGACCCGGGCGTCGGAAAGTCGACGCTGCTGCTCAAGGTGGCTCATCAGTGGGCGACGTCCGGACGGCGTGCGCTGTATGTCTCCGGCGAGGAGTCCCGCGGTCAGATCCGCATGCGCGCCGACCGGACCGGCTGCAGCCATCACGAGCTATACCTGGCGGCCGAGTCCGACCTGCAGGCGGTGCTCAGCCACATCGACGTGGTGCAGCCCACACTCGTCGTCGTCGACTCCGTGCAGACCATGTCCAGCAGTGACGCCGACGGCGTCACCGGTGGTGTCACCCAGGTGCGCGCGGTGACCACGGCGCTGACCTCCGCAGCGAAAACCACCGGTGTGCCGCTGATTCTCGTGGGCCATGTCACCAAGGACGGCGCCATCGCCGGCCCCCGGTCGCTTGAACACCTGGTCGACGTCGTGCTGCATTTCGAGGGCGACCGCAACTCGCTGCTGCGCATGGTCCGCGGCGTCAAGAATCGATTCGGTGCAGCCGATGAAGTGGGCTGTTTTCTATTGCAGGACAATGGGATTGAGGGCATCGCTGACCCATCCGGGCTCTTCCTGGATCAGCGGCCGCAGCCCGTCGCGGGTACCGCGATCACGGTGACGCTCGACGGCAAGCGTCCGCTGATCGGCGAAGTCCAGGCGTTGCTGGCGACACCCTCGGGCAGCTCACCGCGACGCGCCGTCAGCGGTATCGACCATGCCCGGGCGGCGATGATCGCCGCGGTGCTGGAAAAACACGCGCGCTTCAAGATCGCCGTCAACGACGTCTACCTGTCCACGGTGGGCGGTATGCGGCTGACCGAACCGTCATCGGACCTGGCGGTCGCGATCGCGCTGGCTTCGGCGTACGTGAACCTGCCGCTGCCGGCAACAGCGGTGATGATCGGCGAGGTCGGTTTGGCGGGCGATCTGCGGCGGGTCAGCGGCATGGAACGCCGGCTGGCCGAAGCCGCCCGGCAAGGGTTCACGACCGCGTTGATCCCGCCGGGCTGCGATGCGGTGCCGACGGGCTTGCAGGCGCTGGAAGCAGCCACCATCGTCGCGGCTCTCGAGCACATGCTCGATATCGCCGAACATCGCGCCAGCGCACCGGCACCACCACATCGACTGGATGTAGCGCACAATGACTGGCAATGACTGTTGGCAAGGCAACGACAAACGGCTCCGGGCCGTCGCCGCGTCCCACCCTGCGTGAGGCCGTCGCACAGCTGGCGCCGGGAACCGCGCTGCGCGACGGCCTGGAACGCATCCTGCGCGGCCGAACCGGTGCCCTGATAGTCCTCGGTTACGACGACAGCGTGGAGGCGATCTGCGACGGCGGCTTCTCGCTCGACGTGCGCTATGCGCCGACCAGGTTGCGGGAGTTGTGCAAGATGGACGGTGCGGTGGTGCTGTCCACCGACGGCAGCCGGATACTGCGGGCCAACGTGCAGCTGGTGCCTGACCCGTCGATACCCACCGACGAGTCCGGGACCCGGCACCGCTCGGCGGAGCGGGCCGCCATCCAGACCGGCTACTCGGTGATCTCGGTCAGCCATTCGATGAGCATCGTGACCGTCTACCTCGGCGGCGAACGCCATGTGCTGGCCGATTCGGCGACTATCTTGTCGAGAGCCAACCAGGCCCTCGCCACGCTGGAACGGTATAAGACCCGGCTCGACGAGGTCAGCGCACAACTGTCCCGCGCCGAGATCGAGGACTTCGTCACGCTGCGCGATGTGATGACGGTCGTGCAGCGACTCGAGCTGGTCCGCCGGATCGGTCTGGTGATCGACTACGACACCGTCGAGCTGGGCACCGATGGACGTCAGCTGCGGCTTCAGCTGGAGGAACTGCTCGGCGGCAACGACATCGCGCGGGAGTTGATCGTGCGCGACTACCACGCCAACCCCGAGCCGCTGTCCAAGCAGGAGGTCGGAGCAATCCTCGACGAGCTGGATGACCTGTCCGACACCGAGTTAATCGACTTCACCGCGCTGGCAAAGGTTTTCGGATATCCGCCGACGGATGAGGCCCAGGACTCGGCGATGAACTCACGCGGCTATCGGGCGATGGCCGGCATCCCGCGGCTGCAGTTCGCCCACGCCGACCGGCTGGTCCGGGAGTTTGGGTCGCTGCAGGGTCTGCTGGCGGCCAGTGCCAGCGATCTGGAAGCGGTCGAGGGGATCGGCGCGATCTGGGCGCGACAGGTACGCGAGGGGCTGTCGCATCTGGCCGAGTCGACGATCGCCGATCCGCTCGGCTGAGGCCCGGCGACGATGCAGTGGGGGCACCTCCCGCTTGCGGGGGAGAGCCGGATGAAGCGTTAGTGGCCGGGGCCGGGCGGTGGGCCAGGCGGTGGCCCGACCGGAGCCGGGCCGGGCATGCCGGGTGCCGGCGGAGGCGGCGCGGCGCCCGGTGGCGGCGGCGGCGCCAAGATGAACGGGACCGCGGCCGAGCGCAGGTTTCCCAGCTGCACGACGAGGTTGTAGGTACCGGGTCCGATCGGCTGCCGCGGCAGCGGACAGTGCGGGGCCGACCCCATGCCGGTCCAGGTCACGGCGGTGGTCACCTGCTCCCCCGGCGCAAAGGTCTTGACCAGTGTCTCGTTGGAAGGTGCACAGTCCAGGTTGGACCACAACCGCTTGTTGTCCAGCGAATAAACGTAGGCCGCCAGCACGGCCGCGCCCACGTCACGCTTGCAGGCCACTAGCCCGATGTTGGTCACGACCATGGTGAACTTCGGCTGGTCACCGATCACGTACTGGGGTGCGTTGGTCAGGCCCAGGACGGCCAGCGTGGAGTCGGGGCAGTCATCGCCCTCCTTGAGCACCGGTGGCGGCTGTACGGCTGCCGTCGGTGTCTCGCCCGGCTGGTCCGGATTCTGTCCCGCCGGCGGCACGACCGGGGTCTTGACCTCCTCCGGGGCCGCTCCGGGAACGGCGCCGGGTTTCTGCCCGGCTTGAGCGGCAGGCTTGCCGCCGGTGGTGTTGGCGCCGGCACTGCTGCTCAGAACAGCGACGATAATCGCGATGACAATGCCAACCACGACGACCGCAATGCCCAACGCCAATCCCCGGCGTCGCCAGTAGATCTCCGGCGGTAGCGGGCCCCGCGGTTCTAGATCCAGCACATTCACACCGTAAGCCCAGGTCAGTTCGACAGGCCCGACCGGACTCGGCGTGTCGCCCAGTTAGCTGAGGTGTCTTGTACAGGCGACGTGCTATCCGACCTGAATCAGGTCAATGGCTTGCCGCCACCTCTTCCCCGACCTCACCAATCACCTCGCGTACCTGCACCCGGCCGTCGGACAGGTGGTAAGTGGCGCCCACAATCGCCAGGTCTCCGGCGGCGACCGCTTCGGCGATGGTCGTCGAGCGGGCGAGCAGCTGCGAGCCGGTCTCGACGACATGGCGCGCCTCGAATTCGTCGGCCCGCTTCAGGCCTTCGCGGCGACCCAGCAGGATCGACGGTGCCACCCGCTCGACCACGTCGCGCACAAAGCCGCCCGGCAGCGCGCCGTCGTCGAGCGCCGCGATCGTCGCCTTTATCGCACCGCAGCTGTCATGGCCGAGGATCACGATCACCGACACGCCGAGCGCGGTCACTGCGAACTCGAGTGAACCCAATACCGCGGAGTCCATCACGTGTCCGGCTGTGCGGACCACGAACATGTCGCCAAGACCCTGATCGAAGATGAGCTCGGCGGCCACCCGGCTGTCTCCACAACCGAACAACGCAACGGTGGGCTTCTGACCTTTGGCCAGGCTGGCCCGGTGCTCGACGCTCTGGCCGGGGTGTTCGGGCTGGCCGGCGACGAACCGCTCGTTACCCTCTTTGAGTGCTTTCCAAGCGGTTACGGGATCGGTATTGGGCATGGCCCACATTCTGCCGTAGCCGAGGGTGAACTTTGCCGCCGCCGACCGTGAACATCTCGCCAACAGAACTTCTGGACTGGTACGACCGGTGTCGACGCGACCTGCCGTGGCGAGAACCTGGCATCACCCCATGGCAAATCCTGGTCAGCGAATTCATGTTGCAGCAAACGCCGGTGTCGCGGGTGCTGCCGATCTGGCGCGACTGGGTCGCGCGGTGGCCGACCGCATCGGCGACGGCGGCGGCGAGTGCGGCAGACGTGGTGCGCGCGTGGGGGAAGCTGGGTTATCCACGGCGGGCCAAACGCCTGCACGAGTGCGCGACCGTGATCGCCCGCGATCACGGTGACGTTGTTCCCGACGACGTCGACATACTGTTGACGCTTCCCGGGGTTGGCAGCTACACCGCGCGCGCGGTGGCGTGCTTCGCCTACCAGCAGCCGGTGCCGGTGGTGGACACCAATGTGCGCCGGGTGGTGGCTCGCGTTGTGCACGGCCGCGCCGACGCTGCTGCGGCGTCGGCAGTCCGCGATCATGCCGACGTGTCCGCGCTGCTGCCCAATGATTCCTCAGCGCACCGATTTTCAGCCGCTCTCATGGAGCTCGGCGCCATCGTGTGCACCTCTCGGGCGCCGCGATGTGGACTGTGTCCACTGAGTGGATGCCGGTGGCGGCAGGCCGGCTATCCTCCCGCGCAAGGTCCGGCGCGTCGCCTGCAGGCCTACGCCGGAACAGACCGCCAGGTTCGCGGCCGGTTACTGGATGTTCTGCGCGACAATGAGTTCCCGGTCACCCGTGCCGACCTCGACGTTGCCTGGCTCACCGATAACGAACAGCGCGAGCGCGCGCTGAATTCGCTGCTCGCCGATGGCCTGGTGATACAGATGGCCGATGGCCGCTTCGCATTGGTCGGCGAAGCGGGCTGAAGTGGGCTAAGTCGCTGCCAAAAAGGATTCCACCGCCTGCCGATAGACCTGCGGTGCCTCGTCATGAATCAGGTGGCCTGCGTCGGGCACATGCAAATACCGCGCTCGGTAACCCGTTTCGCTCATCGAGCGCATCTGTCCCGCGGGAGTGACCGAACTGCCGGCCTCGATCAGCAGCACGGGTGATCGCACCGCCCGCCACTGCGCCCAGTAGTCGCGGGTGCCCCACTCTGCTGCGATCTCGATCCACCGCGAGGTGTGGCCGTGCAACCGCCAGCCGGTTGAAGTACGGTCGAACGCCTCCAGGAAGTACTGGCCCGCGACTGGCCCGAATTCGGCGAATACCTTTTCAGCAGAGTCGAATTCGACCGGCAGATTATGCAACCACGGCTCCCACGGCCCCGTGGTGCGGCCCCGGAAATCCGGTGCCATGTCTTCGACCACCAGCGCCGAGGCCAGTTCGGGACGTTCGGCGGCCAAGCACCAGGCGTGCAGCCCGCCCATGGAATGCCCGACCAGCCGCGCCGGCGCGCCCAGCCCCGCCACCGCATCACCGAGGTCGGCTACAAAGCGCTCGGTGCTGATCGGGTAGGGATCGTCCACGTCACGACCGCGGTGCCAAGGAGCGTCGTAGGTGTAGACGGCGCCGAGGCGGGTCAGCCATGGCAGCTGACGCGACCAAGTGCTGCCACGTCCCATCAGGCCGTGCACCAGGATCACGGGGTCACCTCGTCCACCACGATGGGTGAGCAGAGCCGCCGTCATGGAGCTATCTTGCGTTGCCTCCGGTGGCCGTCAGGCGGCACGGTAGCCTAACGGGCATGCCAGTGGTCAAGATCAACGCAATCGAGGTGCCTGCGGACGCGGGTCCCGAACTGGAGAAGCGGTTCGCTAATCGCGCGCACGCCGTCGAGAACTCGCCGGGCTTCCTCGGCTTTCAGCTGCTCCGCCCCATCAAGGGCGAAGACCGCTACTTCGTGGTGACCCAATGGGAGTCCGAAGAGGCATTCCAGGCGTGGGCGACCGGGCCGGCTATCGAGGCCCACGCCGGGCACCGGGCCAACCCGGTAGCGACCGGCGCGTCGCTGCTGGAATTCGAGGTTGTGTTGGACGTTGCCGGCTCCGGCCAGCAGGCGTAACCGGCGCCGGGTCCGGCACCGCGTCGCGGCAATGACGGCCGCCGCCGCGTTGGTCGGCGCCCTGGCCCCGGGTTGCGCTCCGCCTCCGACGCCGTCCGCCAATGCAGCGGGCGCCGGCCGGCAGATCAACATGAGCACTCCAGCCGGTCTGCGCGCCCAGCAGACGCTGGACATGCTCAACTCCGACTGGCCAATCGGCCCGATCGGAGTCGCCACCCTCGCTGCGGCCAACATGGTCAAGCCGATCGAAACCAGCATGGAAAGACTTTGGTGGGACAGGCCGTTCACGCTGGCCGGGGTCGACATCAAGGCGGGCTCGGCGACATTGCAGCTGATCACGTCTTACGGTGGGCGCCAGGATATCCGGATACATACCGGCGATGACACCTTGGTGGACGGGTTCGACGTCACCACCCAAGCGCCGACGATCTCCTCGTGGCGTGACATCGACAATGTATTAAGCAAGACCGGCGCCCACTACTCGTGGCAGGTCGCGAAGGTCAACGACGGGCAATGCGATCCGGTGGCCGGTACCAATACCGCGCAGTCACTGCCGTTGGCATCGATCTTCAAGTTGTATGTGCTCTACGCGGTGTCGGAAGCGGTCAAGGCCGGGACGGTGACCTGGGACGACCAGCTGACCGTCACCGCGAAGGGCAAGGCGGTCGGTTCGGGCATGGAACTGCCCGTGGGAGCTCATATTTCGGTGCGAACCGCCGCCGAGAAGATGATCGCCACCAGCGACAATATGGCCACCGACATGCTGATCCAAAGGGTCGGCACCGAGGCCGTCGACAGCGCGCTCGCCGAGGCCGGCCATCACGACCCGGCCGCCATGACACCCTTCCCGACGATGTACGAGTTATTTTCGGTCGCTTGGGGACAGCCGGATCTGCGCGAGCAGTGGAAACAGGCGAGCCCGCAAACCCGGGCAGAAATGCTGCAGCAGGCTAATTCCCGTGTCTACCAACCGGATCCGTGGCGTGCGCACGTGCCGGCCTCGGGCTACGGCGCGGAATGGTATGGCAGCGCCGAGGACATCTGCCGAGTGCACGCGGCGCTACAAGCCGGCGCGGTAGGAAAAGCCGCGCCCGTCAAGCAGATCCTGGCGGCCGCTCCGGGTATCGACCTGGATCGGCGGGACTGGCCGTACATCGGCGCCAAGGCCGGCGGCCTACCTGGTGACCTGACGTTCAGCTGGTACGCCGTCGACCGGACCGGACAGCCCTGGGCGGTGAGTTTCCAGCTGAACTGGCCGCGCGATCACGGGCCGAGCCCGACCAGTTGGATGCTGCAGATCGCCAAACAGGTCTTCGCGCTGTTACCCGCGTACCGCTAAGTCGGGTAGAGCTTCTCGACACGGGGTACTTGGCGATATAGCGTCTGTCGCAGTATTCAAGTGAACGGCGAAGAAACCGGTGCACAATCCGGTGCGGTCGCGCCACTGTGACCAGCGTTAGAGCGCTGGAAGCCAGACCTTCGGTTCACGTCGCGGATGGGGACGCGTAATCCCCGGAAGGCGGTTCCGTGTTCTAGTGACCTCAACCAGATTCGGCGCGGGCATCCGCCGCCTGCTGTCGACCTGGAATCGCCACGACTACATCGAGATCGGTGCCCTGCTGGGCGTGATTGCGTTGATGCACATCGTCGGCTTTGCAACGTTGGTATTTATCATCGCACCGCACCACTATCGCGCCGGCACCCAGATATTCGGTTTCGGACTGGGTGCCACCGCATATCTGTTCGGACTCCGGCACGCGTTCGACGCAGACCATATCGCTGCGATCGACAACACCACTCGCAAACTCATGACCGATGGCCAACGGCCCAAAGCGGTCGGCTTCTGGTTCGCTATGGGCCATTCCACCCTGGTGCTGGTGATGGCTGTCCTGGTCATGGTCGGCGCGCACGCGGTGGGCACCCTGGCGGATGATAATTCACCAACCCGACATGTTCTCGGGTTCGCCGGAACCCTGGCCTCGGGGCTGTTCCTTTATCTGATCGCAATCATGAACGTGATCGCGATGATCGGCATTTACCGGGCTTTCGCCAAGCTTCGGGACGGTTCGTACTCCGACGGCGAAATCGAAGCAGCCCTTAACGACCGGGGGTTTCTGGCCCGCCTGCTGCGTCCAATCATGAATCGGATCACGCGGTCGGTGCAGCTCTATCCGGTCGGTGCGCTATTCGGCCTGGGATTCGACACCGCCACCGAGGTCGCGCTATTGGCGCTGGCCGGCAGCGGCGCAGCGGCCGGCCTCCCGTGGTACGCGGTCCTGGTGGTGCCACTGCTGTTCGCGGCCGGCATGAGCTTCATGGACACCATGGACGGGCTGCTGATGACGGTGGCCTACGACTGGGCCTTTATGCAGCCGGTGCGAAAGATCTATTACAACCTGGCGGTCACCGGTCTTTCGATCGCCGTGGCACTGTTGATCGGGTCGATCGAATTGGTGTCGATATTGCACGACGATCTCAACTGGGTCGATCCGATCACCAGTTGGATCAGCGGCATCGACCTCAACAACGCCGGCCTGGCGATCGTGGTCCTGTTCGCCGTCACCTGGACCGGGGCGGTCGCTTATTGGAAGCTGGCCAAGGTCGAAGCCCGCTACCAGCCAGCTAATCCGGGGGAGGATTAGCACGCCCGGGTACGAGAAAGGGCGGCCACCGCGTCAGTGGCCGCCCTTTTCGTTTGCCGTTATTGCGTGGGCGTCCCCGGGGTGCCGGCGGCGTGCGCCCCGGCCTTGGCCAGATCCGGCTCGGTGGGCTCGGCAGGCTTACGGGCTCCGGTGAAGGTGAACACCGCGCCCTCTCCGGCACCCTCGCCGTCCCAGTTGTCCACGTCGACGGTGACGATCTGACCGGGACCGACCTCCTCGAACAAGATCTTCTCGGACAGCTGGTCCTCGATCTCCCGCTGGATGGTGCGTCGCAGCGGACGAGCGCCCAGCACCGGGTCGAAGCCACGCTTGGCCAGCAATGACTTGGCTTTGTCGGTGAGCTTCATCGCCATGTCTTTGCCCTTGAGCTGCTTTTCGACCCTGCCGATCATCAGGTCGACCATCCGGATGATCTCGTCGCGAGTCAGCTGGTGGAAGACGATGATGTCGTCGATGCGGTTGAGGAACTCCGGGCGGAAGTGCTTCTTCAACTCGTCGTTGACCTTCTGCTTCATCCGCTCGTAATCGTTGTCCCCACCGCCCTGGGTGAAGCCCAGGCCGACCGCTTTGGAGATGTCGGCCGTGCCGAGGTTGGACGTGAAGATCAACACGGTGTTCTTGAAGTCCACCGTGCGGCCCTGCCCGTCGGTCAGCCGGCCGTCCTCGAGCACCTGCAACAGGCTGTTGTAGATCTCCTGATGCGCCTTCTCGATCTCGTCGAACAGCACCACCGAGAACGGCT